>Ga0209191_1000005_pt1 | contig 228605 bp, 227 predicted proteins | sample S_130626_EF_Meta_FD_187320 | JGI IMG/M metagenome (GOLD analysis project Ga0209191, IMG submission 187320) | Freshwater microbial communities from Lake Simoncouche, Canada to study carbon cycling - S_130626_EF_MetaG (SPAdes) (version 2) | ecosystem: Environmental > Aquatic > Freshwater > Lake ...
AGAGAGGCAGTGAATGCATATCGTGCGGTTCCCATTCAAGGTAGTGAAGCTGATACACGTGTCTTTTCTGTTGAGACTACACCAGGCAGTAACTTTACTTCTGGCGTTATTCAAACAACGGGCAATCCTTATGATGTCGCGATTAAAGGAAGTGGTTTTTTTGCGGTACGTCGTGCGGCGGACTCAAGTGAAGCGTATACCCGAGCAGGTAATTTTTATGTGGATAACACAGGTGTATTAAAGGTTGGTAACAATGCTACTGTGCTCGGTGTTGGTGGCCCCATCACGGTACCTATTGGAGCAAGAGTTCAGGTAGCAGAAGATGGTTCGGTATATACCCAGATTCCTGGAAGTACTTTTTTGAATCAAGCCGGTAAATTAAAAGTGGTTAATCCACCAGCAGCACAAGTCTCGCGTGCTGAAGATGGTTTGTTTGATGTTCCAAATGGTCAAGGAACTGTTGACCCTAACGCAAAAGTTATTCAGGGTGCTGTCGAACTGAGTAATGTCAATCCATCACAATCGATGATTGAAATGATTAGTCAGAGTCGTATGTTTGACCTCAATATAAGAACTCTTCAGTCAGCAGATCAAAATGCGCGAACTGCCAATGAGCTCTTGTCCCTATCACGTTGATTTAAAGGAAATTAAATATGTTACGTTCATTATGGATTGCTAAAACTGGAATGGATGCTCAACAAACGGGCATCGATCTTATTTCGAATAACTTGGCGAACTCTTCTACGAATGCCTTTAAAAAGATAACTCCGATATTTCAGGATCTTTTGTATACCACCATCCGTGCACCAGGAGCCGCAGCAAATGCTCAAAATTTATTACCTACCGGGTTACAAGTAGGTTCTGGTTCTGCAATCACGACAACCGAACGTGTCAATATTCAAGGACCATTACTGAATACGGGTAATTCGCTCGATGTAGCGATTCAAGGAAATGGGTATTTTCAAATTCAATTGGCAGATGGAACTCTTGCCTATACTAGAAATGGTAGCTTTAGTAAAAATGCTACCGGTCAAATTGTGACAGCGGATGGTAATTCAGTTTCAGGAGCGGGGGTGATTCCTTCCTCTGCGACCGGTATCTATATCAATACAGCGGGCTTAGTTCAATATACATCACAGGGTAGTACTGCATTAACGCAAGCAGGACAATTGGTCTTGGCAAATTTTGCAAATGAATCTGGATTATCTGCGATGGGGAATGGTAATTTCCTTGCAACGCCATCCTCGGGAACTGCTCAAACACAAACGGCTGGTTCGAACGGTATGGGAACTACGAACCAATACTATGTTGAACAATCAAACGTCAATGTCTCTGAAGAGTTGGTGAAGTTGATCGCTGCACAAAGAGGTTATGAAATCAATACACGTGCTGTATCGGCTTCAGATCAAATCCTGCAAAAACTTTCTACTTTAGGCCAATAACGATGAGTAAAAATGTTAAATCCTTAAGGCTTTTAGGTTCGTTGGCCATTTCGCTTGGTTTACTAAGTGCTTGTGCAACGGCAGATAAGGCACCTCTGATCGCCACACCAACATCGATTCGGCCTAAACCAGAAAATTTAACTCCTGCTAATTTAGGTAGTTTATTTCCAGCTTCTAATACAGGAACTACCATAGGGTATAGGCCACTATTTGAAGACACACGAGCAAGAAATATCGGAGATACCTTAATTGTTGTTCTGAATGAAACGACGAGTGCTGCCAAAAATAGCGGCTCTCTCGCTGCTAGAAAAGCAAATGCAACCAATACGGCAGCAAATACTGGAAATGCTACCGGGGGAAATATTGCCGGGGCTATAAAAGGTGCGTTTGAATTTATTACAGGGATTGGTAACAACACTTCAACAACAGATTTAAAAAGTGAGGGCAGTGGTAATAGTTCAAACAGTAATTTTTTCAATGGCACGATTACTGTGACCGTTATTGAGGTTCTCTCTAATGGCAATTTAGTCGTTGCAGGTGAAAAGCAAATTGCCGTAAGTAATGAAGAAGAAACTATTCGCTTCGGCGGAGTTGTTAACCCAAGAAATTTAGTCAATAACTCAGTTTCCTCGCAGCAAGTTGCAGATGCAAGAATGGAATACCGTGGTCGCGGTGCTGCAGATGACGCCCAACAAACTGGTTGGTTAACCAGGGCTTTACTCAAATTCAATCCACTTTAAGACGATTATGAACATTGACAAACTTCTCATCCAAAGCGTAAAAATCCTGGTGCTTGCATTATGCATCGGTGTAAATGCTTCCCAAGCCGAGCGACTAAAAGATGTTTCTAATATCGCTGGTCAACGACCTAACCAATTAGTAGGTTATGGATTGGTCGTTGGTTTAGATGGTTCAGGCGATCAAACCACACAAACACCTTTTACGATTCAAAGTGTGCTGCAAATGATTGGAACCTTAGGGGTAACAATACCTCCTGGCGGTCAAGCGCAGTTAAGAAATACCGCGGCAGTCATGGTTACTGCTGAAATGCCGGCATTATCAAGGCCTGGTCAGGCGATTGATATAACAGTTTCCTCCTTAGGTAATGCGCAAAGTTTAAAAGGTGGAACTTTGCTCATGACACCACTTCGTGCGGCTGATGGACAAGTTTATGCTCAAGCGCAGGGAAATGTGGTGATATCTGGTGCGGGTGCGAGTGCGGGTGGAGCAACTACTACGGTGAATCATTTATCAGCCGGAAGAATTCCTTCAGGAGCTTTAATTGAAAGGGCTGTGCCGTCCGTGATGCCAGAAGAATTTATTCAATTGGATTTAAAGAAATCTGATTTTTCTCTCATGCAGCAAACTGCCCAGGCTATTGGACAACGATTTGGCGTCGGAACTGCAATTCCAATTGATGCAAGATCCCTCAATGTTAGAGTTCCGCTAGATCCATTAAAGCGAGTAGCCTTTATGGCCGCTTTAGAAGATATCAATATTGAGCCAACCATTGGTCCAGCTAAAGTGATTCTAAATTCACGAACTGGATCTGTCGTGATGAATCAATCGGTAAAACTTGCGCCATCTGCTGTCGCTCATGGAAATTTAACAGTAAGGATTCAATCTACACCTGATGTTAGTCAACCAAATGCTTTTGGTCGAGGTGAAACAGTCGTTACCTCGCAGGACACTGCGACGGTATCAAGTGATGGTAAGCCAGATAATTTGATCGCAATTCCAGGTGGAGCTGCCTTATCTTCAGTAGTTAAAGCATTAAATATGTTGGGAGCTACACCATCTGACTTAATTTCTATCTTGCAGTCATTAAAATCTGCAGGTGCTTTATCTGCTGAAATCGAGGTGATTTAATGTTGCCATTATCAAATTTTGCTATTCCAGGAGTTGGCCTAGCTGCTGCAGGAGCGAGCTTATCAGGTCTTTTAACGAATAATATGCCGACTCTGCCTGCGGCACTTTCTGGTCAAAAAAATACTGATCAATCGTTTGCAAGTGTCTTGAATAATCAAGCCCCAGTAAATTCTGATGCTTCAAAACCTACTGTATCAAAAACAGAAAAGGAAATTAGAGAAGCTGCAAAAGGCTTTGAAAGAACCTTGATTCGACAAATGTTATCGACGGTTCGAAGTACTTCTTTGCGTGGCGGTGAGGATCAAGGTGAGACATCCAAAGGGTATTTAGAGATTGCCGATGATAAGTTGGCAGATGCCTTGGTTGCTGGAAAAGGTATTGGCTTTGCCACGAAGGTTGCTGATCAAATGCTGGCTCAACCAAACATTAAAGCGCTAATCGAAGCAGAAAAAAAAGCCGTTAATAAAGATAACACGTCTAACCAAAGTAATAGTTTAAATAGCGTTTTGAATCAATATAAAAAAGTATCAACTTTTTAAAAGAAAATCATTATGGATATCAATTCAATCAGTAGCTCTGCTTTTCAAGGTCTTCAGATGGCCCAAGCTGGCATGTTGGTAACCTCACAAAACGTTTCAGGTGCTTCCGTTGATGGCTATTCAAGGCGTAATGCCAATGCGGTAATTGACTCTATGGCCCCTAATGCCGCAAATTTAACGGGGACTGGATTTGCGGTCAATGGTTTTGTTCGCCAATATAACTCATTGATTAGTGGTCAGTTGCTGAATCAACAATCACAGTCGAGCTACACAGATACCCTCGTGCAATATACCTCATCGGTTAATAGTCTGGTCGCAAATAATTCCACTGGACTTCAAACTTCCATTGCTAGTTTTTTTAATGCCATGGGGACGTATGCGACAAACCCGACAAGTCCCTCAGCTCAATCAGGTTTAACTGGAAGTGCAAATCAAGTTGCCGCGAGTATGGCAGGAATGGTTTCTGTGGTGAGCCAATTAACGAGCAATGCCCAATCCGGCCTTGCTGATAGTGTGGATCAAGTCAATACATTGTTGCCCCAATTAGCTCAGGTGAATCAACAGATCGTCAACTCGAATGCCGGTGGAAAAAATACGGGAGTTTCTCCTGATCTTCTCGATCAGCGTGATGTCATACTTGGCAAGATCCAGACCCTTGTTGGCGGCCAAAGTTTAATTAATAGTGATGGTACAGCGACGCAATTTTTAGGTGGTACTCCTTTGATTGAGAGAGGTATTTCTAATAAGCTAGTGGTCAATTACCCAAACACGCTTAATCCTAGCCTGAGTATTCAGTCTGGTAGCAGCTCACAAACGATGGCGATCAAAAATCCGACAACTGGGCAGATTGGTGGATTGATGACGCTGATTACTCAATTTGTGCCATCGCTCAATCAACGATTAAATACCATTGCTCAAGGTTTGGTCAGTATTGCAAATAATGTGAGTGGCGCAAGTGCGAATAGTAATGGCAGTCTTAAATTATTTGCATTTAATGTTAATGGTAGTTATTTAGGAGATACAAGACCTTTCGCGGTTGATCCTACAGTTGGTGACCTGACTAATTCCATCCCTACTATCACTTCAGACGCAGCAATGACATCTTTGTATCAAGCGAATGCAACCGATTCTTTAGCACTGATTGCTGGAGGTTTGACTGCTGCAAATTTTGTATCTCGCGCACCATCTGACAATGGAGATTATCTGAGTAGTGGCTCAGCGATTATTACGTCTAGTGACGCAAATACGGTGTCTCAAAAAATAACGATCATGGGTAATGCGGTTGCCAATTTAGTGAGTGATGTGGGCGTGCCTATTTCTACTTGGACAAATAACCAAACAGCCAATCAGGCAGTGTTAGCTAATTTAAAAAGTCAGCAAAGCTCGATTTCAGGAGTCAATTTGGATGAGGAAGCTGCAAATCTTCTCAAGTTTCAACAGCTATATCAAGCCTCGAGCAAAGTATTACAGGCTGGAAATCAAATGTTCCAGTCGATTTTATCCATCATGAATTAATTACGGCTAAGTCGGAGAAATTATTATGAGAGTTAGTACTAATCAGATTTTTGATAGCAGTGTTCAGTCGATGAATTCTAGCTTGACTGAGGCGGTGAAATATCAACAACAAATTAGTTCAGGTCAAAGCTATAGTAAAGCCTCTGATAATTCCTATGCCGTATCGTGGGGGGTGCGTTTAAGCTTTGATAAAAGCCGATTAACGATGTATACCAACAATCAAAATTATGTAACAGCTTCGATGGATAGTGCATCCACTCAATTGGGTAGCATGATTGATGAAATGAACCAATTAACCTCAGTTTCAACCCAAGCTCAAAATGGATCTTTAACCCCATCTGCGCTCAAGGCCTTGTATCTCCAGGCGAGTCAAATTGCAACCACTATTCAAGGTCAGGCAACGGCTAAGGATGCCAGCGGCAATCCTATTTTCCCTTCGACCATTAACTCGGTTCAAATCGAGCCGGGCGTATCCGTGGATTCAGGAGTGCAAACGGCTAACGCTTTTGGTAAAGATTTAAATAGTCTTTCTCAAGCAGACCTTGCTAGTGTTACAGATATTGCTGTTACTGGGAAAACCGATGTTTTAGCCAAAATCAATCAATTTGTTGCATATTTAGGACAAAAAGCAGGAATTCTGCAAGGGGGTACTACCTATACGCTATCAGATGTTTCCTCTGGCTTAACTTCAGCATATAATCAGCTACTAGATGCTCAAACTCATAGTGGTTTGGTGGGAAGTCTTGTTAGTCAAGCTGGCAGTGCGGTTAACTCACTAAGTACTCAGTTGGCATCTACGACTTCAACATTGTTAGACACTGATATGGCTGCAGCAACTGCTGGTTTTACAAAAAATCAAGCAATTTTAAATGCTGCGCAGGCCTTATTTGGCAAGCTGCAGTCGAGTAATTTGTTTTCAAAACTGTAATTTAAAAATTAAAGAGATGCTATGAATATTCCAATTGGATGGATTATTGCGATGGGTTGTGCGCTTGGCGGCTATGCTTTGCATGGTGGCCACGTTATGGTTTTATGGCAACCTACCGAAGTTTTAACGATTGTAGGCGCTGCATTGGGAACGATGTTAGCCTCTAATACGCCGACAAATCTAAAAGCAACCCTTTCTGCTTTGGGTGGAGCATTTAAATCGTCTGGAGCTGTCAAACAGTTCCATTTGAATTTACTGTGTTTGATGTTTGAAATTCTACAAAAAATAAAAAGAGATGGTTTGATGTCTTTAGAAGCAGATATTGAAGAACCTCATGCAAGTCCTATTTTCGAAAAATATCCTGATGTATTAGCTGATCATCATTTGGTGGATTTCATTACAGACTATTTACGTATGATGCTTGCTGGAGCTTTGGACTTGATTCAGATTGAAAGTTTAATGGAACAAGAAATTGAAGTTCACCACATTGAGGGGCACATACCCGTGAATGCAGTGACCAACGTTGGTGATGGTTTGCCGGCGTTTGGTATTGTTGCTGCTGTGATGGGTGTGGTTCACACCATGGGATCGATTGGTTTGCCTCCTGCTGAACTAGGTAAGTTAATTGGCGCTGCGTTGGTAGGTACTTTCTTAGGTATTTTGTTAGCATACGCATTCGTATCGCCAGTTGCAAAAATCTTAGAGCAAAAACTCAATTCAAGTTCAAGATCATTTTTAGCGGTTAAGGCTATTTTGATTGCTAGTTTAAATAATTTCCCACCGGCAGCCGCTATAGAATTTGGCCGTAAAGTCTTATTCTCTGATCAGCGCCCAAGCTTTACTGAGCTTGATGAAGGAACTAAAGCGGTAAAAGGTAAGTAAATGCCTAAAGACGGCGCACCAATAATAGTTATTAAGCGGGTGAAGAAGGGTGGCCATGGCCACCACGGCGGCGCGTGGAAAATTGCTTATGCAGACTTTGTAACTGCGATGATGGCATTTTTTCTACTTATGTGGGTATTAGGATCAACTACGGCAGGAGACTTGGCAGGTATCTCCTCATATTTTCAAAACCCTTTAAGAATTTCGATGGCAGGTGGGCAGGGTTCTGGAGACACTACTCGAATTATTAAAAGTGGTGGGGGGAGCATTACTTTAACTACTGGACAAGAAGCAAAAGCTGATGCGGATACGGACGAGCGTCGGGTAAGCAATTCTAAGGCAACTGAGATTGAAAATGCTCGAAGAGATAATACAAGCTTAACTTCCTCTGTAACTCAAGGTGGTCCTGGAGGCTCCGACAGTGGGCAATCACAAGCTCAAACGCCAACCCAGACTCCGGCTCAGAGTCAAACTCAGACCCAGGCGCAGGCTCAGGCTACAAAAGAAAAAATTGAAAGCGATATAAAAAATGATCCTGAGCTTGGCAAGTTAAAAGGCCAAGTTTTTATGGATATTACCGCTGAGGGATTACGAATTCAGGTAGTCGATGATAAAAGTAGACCGATTTTCGCAAGTGGCGGTACTACACCAACCTCTTCAGGACAGAGATTGTTGAGGGTCATTGGAAAGGCGTTATCAGATTCTTCGAACAACATTCGGATCGAGGGACATACCGATGGAGCTAAATACACCAGAGGTGGAGCGGGATATTCTAATTGGGATCTTTCTTCAGAAAGAGCGAACGTAGCACGACGTGAAATGTTGAATGGTGGACTCAAAGAAGATCGCATTGCTCAAGTGATCGGATTTGCTGATAAGTACCCAATCAACCCAGATGATCTTAACGATCCCTTAAATAGAAGAATATCAATTACTGTTTTAAAACAAAAACCTCAGGTATCCCCCTCTAAAATTAGTGGGACATCACCAAATGAATCAGGAAACAATAAACTTGAAGGCATTAAGCCAGGCCCTCAAGAAATTCCACCCAATTTAAAAGCTCCAGAAAAAGATAAAAATGAATTACCTTCTACGCAATTCTCATTACCTCCAAAACCATCGATTTCTCCAAGTTTAAATAGGTAATTGTTATGAAAATAACCTCTTACCTTGGGGCTACTTTTTTATTTGGAATGGTCTTGTTGCATAGTCACTCAGTAGTGGCTGACGAATCAGCAAAAGTAGAATCTCAAGAGAGTGCTAAGAAAATATTGACTCAAGCACCTGTCAATAAGCAGCAAAGTCCTCCCATCGATAAAACAAAAAAAGCAACTCCTGAGCAACAAAAAAAAGAAGCAAAAAAGATGTATGACTTATTTAATAAAAGTTATATTAAATCAATTGCTTCAATTCAATGCTTAAAAGATGCTAAATGCATTAATTCAGAAGATGATGTTCTTAAATATAGTGTTTTCTATCTTCGATTCCTGCATAAGCTTGAGGATGCTGCTGAGAAAAATGACATTTGGGCTATGTATTATCGTGGGTTAATTGCTTATGAAAGAGCGCAAGACTATGCAGATCGTGCAAGCTATATTCAAGATCGAGATTTTATTTTTACGGCCATGACCCTCAATCGATATAGGGATTATCAATTTCAAGATGCCCAAAAGTATTTAGTTGAACCTGCCAAAGCCAGAATTCCGGAGGCTTGTCAAATGTTGGGGAATATATATGCCAAAGGTCTAGGGCGTAAAGTTGAAATTCAGCAGGCAATGGATTTTTATTATTGTGCGGGACTTGAGTTTGTTAGTGCAAATCGTGATTTAGAGGCACAAATCACATTAAAAGCGATGAATGAGATAGCAATCCCTACAGATGCCCGTACGGTTGATGTTTATGCTAAGTTAAATAAAAATAATAGATAATCTAATAAAGTAATATGGAAATGAAAGAAAAGCCATGAAAGATAAAATTTTAGGAATCATTAAAAAACTTTTGGTTTGGGGCGTATTGCCACTTGCCTTTATAACTTTTTTATTCGTCATGGGTGAACAATTTGAAGTTGGCCGATTATCGGCAGTGGCGGGATGTAAAGACTGCCCAGATGTGGGTCTTTGCTTACGTGAAAAAGGGTATTTAGAGAATGATCCATATTATCCTGATTTAACTAGACGTTATTTGGGGGCTTATGCCAGAGCAATTGGTGGAGATTTGGGGGCTTCTTATCAGGTCAAACCATCAAAACCAAACAAGCCACCAGCCACAAAACCCAATGAAAATGGCGATCAAGATCTTATTGATGCTGCAGGTAAGTAGCACCTCAAACCACTCTATAACCATAGGGATCAATGGCTGAAGAATCGTCCCAAGAAAGGGAGTTAGCACCTTCCGCCAAACGACTAGAACAAGCTCGTGAGAAGGGGCAGTTTGCCCAATCTAGAGACTTAACCACCTTCGCATTGATTGTGGGTTTTTTTCTGGTAGTAACAATCATTGGACCAATACTATTTCGGCAGATGCGTATTTTGGTGCAACTTGCCCTGCAGTTTAATCAACCGACCAATTTACTTGACCATGCCAACGAATGGTTTCTTGGACCATTTGCTATATTGGCCTTTACTATTTCAATGATCATCTTAGCTGTTTGGTTATTAGCTATTTTTGCTCCTCTTGCGCTAACTGGGTTTAGACCAGTATTTGCACTCAAGTTTGACCTATCAAAATTAGATCCTATCTCAGGAATGGGTCGGATCCTATCGAAGAATTCTTTAATCGAATTAGTCAAAAACCTCATGAAGATTACTTTTTTGATGGGTATAGGCTTACTTTATTTATATGGACTATTTGATTTTTTTAGCCTTTTAATACAAAGTGATTTGCAAAATTCCTTAGTATTTTCCGTTAAATTTTTAACCAATGGCATCGGACTTCTGCTTTTTCCGCTAGCTATAATTGCGTTATTCGATGGGATCGTACAATGGTTTCAATTTCAAAAACAAATGAAAATGAGCCCAGAGGAAGTTAAACAAGAGACAAAGGAAAGCGAAGGCTCACCTGAGATTAAACAACGTCAAAGACAGAAACAAAGACAAATAGCTTCCTCTAGAATGATGGCCGCCATCGAAAGAGCTGATGTAATTTTGGCAAACCCGGAGCACTATTCAGTGGCGCTGCGTTATGACCCTGAAAAAATGTCAGCCCCGATTGTCGTGGCTAGGGGAACTGATGCATTGGCATTGCGTATTCAAGAAGTGGCAAAAGAACATCAAGTCCCTATTGCGCAAATTCCCCCCCTGGCTCGATATTTGTATAGTCAACTAGATATCGGAGAGTCAATACCCATCGCCCTCTTTGAGGCAGTTGCTAAGATATTAGCTTGGGCATACGAAACGAAGGAAAGTGACGGTAAAGAACCATTACTACCTCAAGTTTCCTTTGTACCTGAGCAAATTAGAAAAAATCGCCCAGTTTTATAGAGGCTTATTTTTTCACGTTTTCAAGAAAAGTTGCCCCTACATCTGGAGGGAATATGAAGACATTCATGAGTTCATTGCGTTTATTAAAGCTACGCCCAACCTGAAATACAACTTGGCCATTTGCAAAAACAAAAGAAAGCGTATCTTTAAGTCCAATTTTATAAGTGTTTAATGTGGCAGGGCTTGGATCATAAGCCACCGTATATTTTTTTGAAAAAATAGTAAGTAAAGTTTGGGCTTGTTCAAAATTAAAATAACCTAAATCGCGCTTCATGAGAATGATTCGACCAGCCTCATTAAAGGTAATCCAAAGCATTTCATCTTTTTCGCCATCAAAAAAAGGACATCCAATGGTAAGTTCATATTCAGTACATTTGAACTTATTGACCACCTCGGCTTTGGTCAGCGTGAATAAAATTCCACGATACCCTTTGAGAGGTAAATTTTCTTCTTGAAGATCTTTTGCTTCTGGTGGAATAATATTTTTGTGAGCAACGGGGGCATCACAAGCTGTTATAAAAAGACTACAGCCAATTAAAATAATAAGACTTTGGATGGATTTTGAAAAAAATTTCATGATTGATAGTATTTAATGAAGTTTATCTTGGTTGAGCCAAAGTCGAAGAGTAGCAACGGCACTGGCAACATCTTGGTGAATCATGTCCGCCGTTTTTTCAATCTCGTTAGTTGCTTCTAATTTTTTTTCTTGAGCAATCACTTCTTTTACTTCTTTTTTAGACACAGTAGATACAGGTTTAATATCAGAACTACTCATTTTTGATTGAGTACGTAGAGTCATATTTTTACGTAGTTTCTTTTTGAAATCAAACAAAGTCAATCTCCTTTTCTTCATCAGTATAAATGAATAATGAATAAATAAAAAACTAAATCATGCTACCTTTTTTTCTTAGATGAACTGGGGCAATTTTTAAAATATCACGATATTTAGCAATGGTTCTTCTGGCAACGACAAAGCCTTTTTCTGACATCAGTTTTTCGATGGCGCTATCCGAAAGAGGTTTCTTTGGATTTTCTGATTTAACGATTTGCAAGATTAACTCTTGAATAGCGGTAGATGAAATATTTCCACCTGTATGTGTTTGAACTTGACTGGAAAAAAAATATTTAAATTCAAAGGTACCTTGCAGACAGGTTAAAAATTTCTGAGTAGTAATTCTAGAAATTGTGGATTCATGGAGATCTAGACTTTCGGCAATTTCTCTTAAAACGAGAGGGCGCATGGCGATGGGACCATAATCAAAAAAATTTTGTTGCAGACGGACAATTTCTTGAGCAACATTCAAAATCGTATCATTTCTTTGATTTAAATTCTTCACGAGCCATTTAGCCTCTTGTAATTTTTGGACAACACTTTCTGTTACGGAGGATTTCGTAGACTCATCTATGACCTTGGCATAGGCTGAGTGGATATTAATTTTTGGAAAAGAGGAGGGATTTGCGATAGCCTTCCATTTTCCCTGATGTTTTTTGACAAAAATATCAGGAAGTATATAAATTTTTTCGTTTGTCTCATGCTTGCTTGCGGGATCATGTTGAAGAGAGCGTATACACTTTATCGCTTCAAGAAAATCTTGATCAGTTAGTTTCAATTTTTTTTTAATGAGAGCAGCTTCTTTATTTCCGAGTTCTTGAAGAAAATCAGTCACGATGAGATAGCTATTCTTCCAGACACTTGTTTCTTTGGTGGCAGTTGGAAAACGGTTTAATTGGATTTGAAGGCACTCTTTTAAATTTCTTGCACCAATACCGACCGGTTCTAGCTCCTGAAGAAAAGAAAGCCCCCGCAAAATTTGTTGACTAGCAGACTCGTCATCTTCTTTAATCCATGGCTTTACTTCTTGAATCAGATCTTCAAGCGTGATTCGTAAATAGCCTTTCTCATCTAAATTGCCAGCCAGTGTAGCAATGACATATTTGTCATATTCAGAAAGTCTTAAGAGTTGAATTTGATCTAGGAGATAACTAAAAAGAGATGATTCTTGTGCGATTTCAAATATGGGATCTTTTTCATCATCAAAGTTATGATTGGTGGTTTTAATTGAGTTGATTTGAGAAATAACGGGAAGTTGCTCTTCTGAAGATGAGGACATTTCCGATTCAAATTCTAGAAAAGGATTATTTTCGGCGGCTAAGATTAATTCTTGCTCAAGTTCTAAGGATGAAAGTTGAAGCAGCTTAATAGATTGTTGAAGCTGTGGGGTAAGGGCTAAAGTTTGCGTAAAACCTAAATTAATTGACGCTTTCATTATTTTTTTAAGGTTTTATTTATTTAACTTATTTTATGCCTTTTTCCTATCTGCCTGAACTTTATTTTCTATATATTGGAAATGTCAAATTCATAAAATGCTATAATTTCTGATTAAATTAAGTTATTTAAATGTAACTTTTGGGGTTTAAAAGCCTTATAAATTAACCCCTTAGTCTTAATTGGAGCATTTTTTGAGGTTCACACGGCATATGAGGTTAAAAGGCAAGTTCAGTTACATGAAGCAATATTGGATATTCATATTCATTTGCCATCAAAGCGTTGCATTTGCCTACATACCAACAGCTCCACTTGAGGAGATGTTTCTAAAAAAAGACCCTAAGTTGGTTTTGCTAGAAATAGAAAAGCAAAAAAAAGACATTAATCCCGCTGATTATTTAATTTTGAAATCCAATGCGCTGATTCTGCAAAAGAATTGGAAAGAAGCGATTGTTATATTAGAGCCTTTGTATAACAACGATCCAAAAAATGCCGTTATTGCCAATAACTACTCTGCTGCATTATGGGGAATTGGTAAAAAAGATTTAGCAAAGACTATTTTAGAAAAAAATTTACTGACGAATTCACCAGCCTATCGAAACCTCAGAAAAATATACTTAAGTAATGCAGCTGATTCTTATAGTAAGGCTTTGGATGGAAAATCTAACCCAGTCCAAATTGATTTATTAGCAAGCACGAAGTCTGGAGTCGATATTGAGTATTTGGCACCTCCACCTGTAATCCCTGAAACCACCTTAGCCGCTAATGAAAAATCGAAGGAAGAGACTTCGAAGAAAAACCCAGATAAAAAGGCTGAAAATAACGAAAAAACGAATCCAGAGCCTAAGAAAACACCTAGTACAGAAAGTGCTGCAGAGTTTGAGCCCATCGCGAAAAATATTCGAGGCTGGGCCGCCGCTTGGTCTAATAAGAGTGCCAAAGAATATCTTTCATATTACTCCCCCAATTTTAAGCCTGAAGGTGGGATGTCTTATTCAGAGTGGTCTTCACAAAGAGTTCAGCGAGTAACTAAGCCGGGTACTATTAGTGTTCAGGTTCAAATTATTAAGATATCAGGTTCAGAAAAAAAGGCAGTTGCAAAATTATTTCAAAAATATAGCTCAAGTAATCTTAAGGTAGATGTTGTAAAGTATTTAGACTTTTCCAATGAGCAGGGTAAGTGGGTTATTACTAGAGAATATAATAGTAAGTAATGAAAACTTTATTCAATACGTTGGGGCTCATCTGTGGCTTGTTTCTTCATGCTGTTTCTTTCAATGCCATAGGCCAAACTTCAAATAGCGATTTATTGATCCGTCAAGCTTTACAAGAGATGCTTGCTAAAGGTAACGTTAGTAAAGTTGAAGAGCTGATTGAGAAAGCTTCAAATGAGTCACCTAACTTTAGACTGGCTAATTTCTTAAAAGCTGAGTTTTATAGTGCCATGTCGGGGATGGAGGTTGCTAAAAAAGATCGGGTAACTGTCCGTGATTCAGAAATTCCGCACAATCTCATTGAAGAAGCTAGGCTTCGAATTGCAGTTCCAAAAAATGTATCCGAATTCAAGCCATTACAAATTTTAAAATTACCAGACACAATTAATTATATTATTTTGGTAGATGCTTCGATTTCGAGAGCATACCTCCTGAGAAATAAAAATGGTGAACCTGTTTGGGAAAACGACTTTTTTATCACTGTCGGGCAATCTGGCGTCGGTAAAGATAAAGAAGGTGATTTGAAGACCCCACTTGGGTTATATACCATTGGAGATGAAGTACCCAAAAAGAATCTCACCCCTTTTTATGGACTTGGTGCTCTTAAATTAAACTTTCCTAACCCGTATGATAAATTTCAACAAAAATCGGGTTCTGGCATTTGGTTGCACGGAGTTCCTGCAGAGGTTTACAACCGCCCAGCCAAGGCCTCTGAGGGCTGTATAGTTTTTACTAACACTGATTTAAAGTACCTCCTTAAATTAGCTAAGGCAAACCGTATTAATGTTTTAGTAAGCCCATCTGTTAAATGGTTATATCCCAAAGATTGGCGTGCAACATACAACCGAGTGATGAATGATTTATCTGACAGCGTGATACCCGAAAACAATCCTAATCATGTTGATTTTCAAAAACTTGAGTTATCAGGAATTTATTTAATAGAAAATGATAAAACACTGATCTTAGATCGTGTTTTAAAGGGATCATCAATTGTTCGAAGAGAGTATTGGACTAAAAATGCGGATGACTGGCTTTTAAAGTTTAAAGTAAAAACTAAGGATAGTTAAATTCTTCTGAAGTAAAAAATGAGTTGAATGAAGCTGTCGGACCAAACAAATTTCCTTGAAAAAGAAAAACTCCTAGCTCTAAAAATACGTTGTATTGCTCGTTGGTTTCTAGGTTCTTTACGATGACTGGAATATTTAAGATATTAGCAATAGATGATATGCTTTTGATTGTTGTAATAGCATTCTTTTTTTCTAAAATTTGAGCATCAACTTTTAACTGATGAATTGGTAAAGTCAGTAATTCATTCAGAGAAATCTCGCTGGCACCTATATCTTCGAGGCTAAACTCAATCCCCATTGCTACAAATTTGGACATGATAGAGCTAAACTTCGATAGATTTTTGGGGAGCTCATTTGCAGAAAATTCGATCATTAACTTAGGCGATTGAACAGGTTTCTTTTTTAAATAGTTTTCTAACATCTCTAAACAACGATCTTGTTGAAAATAAATTGGACTCATATTCATTGCTAATGTGACATGATTAAATTGATTTTTACAAGATAAATCATCCAAAGCTTTGAAGGTTTGATCAAGAACAAAATCACCAAAGATAGGGATATAGTCGTGGTCATACATTAAGTATAAAAAATCAATGGCAGACAATTTCCCCATACTGGGATGATTCCAGCGTAAAAAACCTTCAAATCCCTTGAGAGATTTGTGATGATTAAACTGCGCTTGAAAGTCGAGATGAAACTGGGATAAGTTGACTGTATGAGTCTGTGAGTCACCGGCCATTACATTAATGTGTGGTTTATTTTGTAATTTAGAATGAAATCCAATCGCCTGATTGCCCCCTGATCTTTTAGCAAATTGAAGGGAAAATTCAATTTTTTTAATCAGTGAGGAAGACAAAGGCATTCCTGTTGGATGAGCTATATAACCAATACTGGCATACAAAAAATGTTGAACTGTATCAATCACAAATACTTCATTGATACAACTGAGGATCTTTTGGGCTAGTAGATGATCGTTCATGACCTTATCGATCAGCATTACAAACTCATCTCCACCTAATCGTATGACAATACCACCTTCTGAATTGGCTAATTCATTTAGTCTATATGCTACTTGACAGAGAATCTTATCACCGACCATATAACCAAAAAGGTCATTAATTTCTTTGAAGTAATCCAAGTCAATTAAGTAAATAGCATGTAAGGATAGTTTATGCTGCTCACTGTTGGATTCATTTAAATAGCTATCTAAAAAATAACGATTTGGAATTGCGGTTAATGGATCTAAAAAACCTACTTTGGGTAAAGTTCGAAAAGAGTCCAAAAGTTGTTGGATATCCATATATGTTTTTTACGATGAGACTATAAACCAAATTTATTTAAAATATCTTTTAAATTTGAAACATCTGACCAGTCTTGATCGTCTGAGATGCTAACACCAAATTTGCCATACCGCTCTTTTAAACCTCCTTTATAAGAGGTCGAATATTGAGTTTCTTGCGATACATCAAACGTGTAAGATCCTGGAGGATAAATATAGCAACCATCATTAATAATGAAATCGATGATGATGATGTTATTTATTTTGAAAATAATTGCATTCTGTTCAGGATTAATATCGCCCGATAGCTTAGAAAAGGGATTCATTAAAGGATTAAAAATACGTTGCAAACTCGATTGACTTTGAATTATTTTTTGAGCCACTGGGCCTAAAGCCAATTTTGAGAACTCAATTTGATTGATGTAGTTTAACCAAAAAGATAATCGTTGAAGAGCATTCGTTTTATCGCCAGTTTTTAATGCATAAAAAATTCTTAGGTTTGTTTCATGATGCCAAGATTTAGCAATATTCAGTGATTCTTCGTCTAGAGTATTCCAGGTAGAGCTTTTATGTTTGACCCCTAAAGGAGAGCCCCAGGCTTGATAAATATAGTCTTTCAGTTGCGGATGCATAACCGTTGAGACACTTTTTGCAAAACGTTGCAAGGTGAGCTGTATACCTAGATCTCTATGCAAGGCACAGGTATCCAATAAGAGAAGTATATTCGTTAGACTTTTTTTGAATAAATCATCATCAAAATTGACAATCGTTTGTAATACTTTGATGAATAAGTGTTCCCAGAACCAACTTTCTTGCGGTATTTCTAAATCCTTTGCCATTTGAATCACTCGTTGTGATAAGCCATCCAGCCAAATTTGTGAATAAACTTCACAGGCATTCGGTTCGAGAATAGAAATATATTTATCAACATCTTTCAACTCAAAGAGGATTTGCCTTGCATTGTGTTTAATATCAGGCCAGCTAGAGATCAGAAATGTTCGCAGAGTTTCTAGTTGTTGCGCAAAATGAGATTGATCATTTGGACCAATCGCAGCATCAAGATATGCATGATAAAGATGTAGCCAATTAATTTGAATATCTTCACCTTCACTAATTCGCTGTGAAAAATTAGTTAAGAGTAAATCCAATTTTGATTTTGAAAGAAATAAAGTGTTATCTTGATTGCCATCAACAGGAACATGAAGAACTTCAGTGAGAAGATCAAACGATGGACTTGAGGCATTGATTTGGTTACTATCTAGCTGTTTAGCTAATTTATATTTAATTTGTGAATGGACCTTTGCAGATTCTTTAAAGCAACTGATTGCAATTTGATTGGCAGATAATACAGCACTATTTTTTATAGAAAAAAACTTCGGTTTTGAGGAGTCTAAAATAGAAGATAAGCTAACACTTAAATCATCTAGTATTGTGGACATTTACCAAAATCCTTATTAGAAAGATCCACTTTATTTTTTACCTCACTCATGAAATTTTCTTTTTCATTGACTTGCCAAAATTCTAATTTGAGAACTACCCTTCGATTTTCAGCTTTAGAAGGTTTATAAGAATTAAAAGAAAATCCACCGATGAGAAATAAGTCACGAATAGCATTTAGGTCATCTACATCTAGAGGTTTGTTGGGTCTCACTTCATTTGAAAGAGAACATACTACTTCAGAGCTTCTGCGTTGGGAAAGTTGTAGATTGGGTAAATAGTTTCCATCGGTATCCGTGTAGCCTTCCACAATAATTCTTCTTATATACCTTGAACAAGCTTCAGATTTAATCGATTTCACCACTGCAGGAATATATTCTCTTAGAAAATCAATACCCTCTGGAGTGATGTGAAAGTCCCTTTTAGGAAAGTTAACAATACCCCCCAAATCAATATTAATTGTGTCAACGGGTTTATACTCAATGTTGACTATTGGATAAGATTTTTTAGCCTGAAGGGACAATTCTTGATAACAAGTCTGAATGACTTCAGCTCTCACCTGTAACTCTTTTGTACTAAATTTAGTTTCCAAAGAAACAATCGTAACAGCCATAACTACTAAAAATAGAGTCATGGAAGCAGTCATGAGATCGGCATAGGATATCCAAAATGGTTTCTCAGCTGATTCTTTTGAGATTGATCGGCGATTATAGTTCGAAAACATCTTAATTTTGTGCTAATTTTGAAGTTGTACGAACAATTTGTTCAACTGCACCTGTTAAAGAAGTAATAGCATCACCTAGAAGACGATCATTTTCTTGATTCAAGCTAGTCACTTGAGCCATCATTTGCGTATTGAATTGGCCAAACGCATCTTTTAGAACCTGATTAATATTTTGCAAATATTCGAGGCTATGTTTTTCAGATAATTGAAGCGCTTTTAGAGATGCCTCCATATCTTCGACAATTTTTGTGCTGATACCGGACTCTTGTTTAGCTAAAAGAATCATACTTGTAAGCTCTTTTACATAATCTTGATGAGCACTGCTGGACTGCTCAAATTGCTTAAATAGCGAGTGAATATTGGTAATCATGTTTTCTATCTTACCGCCAATCGTTTCCATTTGGTTTGTAATTGACTTACTTTGCTCAAATGCATCAATCACTTCCTTACTAGCACTAGAAAACTTCGTAGCAGCTTGATCGATCGTTTTTGCGCCATTATTCATATCATTGATGGCTACTAAGGATACCTTTTCAATTGCTTGAATATGATTTTGTGATTGTTGGATCGAGTTATTAAACTCATTCATTAAATTCTTCACTTGCTCTGAAATACGGTTATGCAATTGAAGAGTCGCTTGGTTTAGTTCAATAGCTCTTTGTTCATCAGATTCAATTTGTTTGGTTCTGTCTGCCGCGATAGTTTCTAAGCTAGATTGTAATTTTCCTAAGACTTCAGTCGTGGAATTTAACATGACACCTTTGACTTGGGTGATGTGCTCAACATTCATATCGTGTAGTTCAGATACAAAGTTTTTAAGACTTAAATTTAATTGGTATTGCTCTTGCATAGACAGGCCAAGTTGCTCCTGAATACCTCGATGTAATTCTTTAGTCGATAAGATGATTTGCTCATTACGAGAAACATCTTGTGCAGATAGATCTGCCTGCGATTTCGCAATTTTGAGGATACTTTGGTCAACCGAACTCAGAACTTTTTCAAGAGTTTGCTCAATCACTTCTTTTGATTTGACTTGTAAATCATAGGTTAATTGATTCAGTTCCTCTACAAAAACTTTTAATTGAAGATTGATCTCATACTGATCTGTTTGAGATGTTTTAAGAATGCTTTGAATCGTTTCGTAAAATTCTTTAGAAGAATTAACTAGCTGTGTATTTCTTTCCACATTATCTTGGGACTGTTTCTCACGCTCAATGGATATTTGTTGGATACTTTGATCAACATTAGATAAGACTTTGTCGACCACTTGCTGCATATTTTCATTTGATTTCTCACGTTCAATTGATATTTGTTGGATGCTTTGATCAACATTAGATAAAACTTTGTCGACCACTTGCTGCATATTTTCATTCGATTGTAATTGGTGAGTAGAGCTTAGTTGATTAATTTCTTGGACAAATTCTTTTAATTTAAGATTTAGTTCATGCTGTTCTGACATGGAACTCTGAAATAGAGTTTGTAATCCTGATTGGAATTCTTTTGCGGAAGAAATAATTAATTGATTTCTATTTTCATCTTGAAGATTTTGTTGTTCACGAGATTGAGCAACTTGCGCAAGATTGTCACCAAGAGAGCTCAGAACTCGTTGCATCACTTCTTCGATAAGTGCTTGTGATTTTGAATGATGATCTTGATTTAATTGATACAAGCCCTCGATCACATTTCTTAATAGTTGATTTTTCTCGTCTTGATTGATGTTGGCTTGCATAACTGCTTCAAGCATTTGTTCAGACATGGATTTAACAGCACTTTGGCCAGCTAAAGAGATCTCGTCGATTAAGTGACGCATGGAATTTTCCACTGACTCCATAATGGTGGTGGAGCGGAAAATGGCTTGATTAACTGCATCAATTTGTGTTCCAAAAGCCTCGTCAATTTTAGTAATGAACGTGTTCATTAAGCTGTCTACAAGATTTTTAATAACATCACTTTGATCCCCAGATGCCTTATTTACTATGAGCATCAATTTATCAATTGGCCCCGTTAAACTTTCAGCAATTGACTGACCAATAATTTTGGATTGTTTTTCCATCATTAGTTCTAAATTTTCAATTAGAACGTCTTTGAGATTGATGGAGTTATGAGCTGTTGCTTCAGTTGCTTTTACAAGCCTAGCTAGATAATCCTCTCCAACACCCGCTTTGTATAATTTATCAAGAGCATTACTCGTTTCTTCAAGTAACTTATAACAATTATTAATTGTATTTTTTTCAAAGAAAGTAATTGCAATAGCGATGAAAATGGCTATTCCTGAGCCGACAAAAGCGGAGCTAACCTCACTTAATAAAAGACTGAGAGTTTCAACAGCATTAGTTGTATTAAATTGGTGAAGTCCCCAAATGAGGCCGGTGAAGGTGCCAATAATTCCTGTTCCAGTCAAGATGCCTGGTAAATGTTTAAAAAATTCAGCATTAATGTAGCTATCTACAATAGCCTCTTTTGAAAAATAAAAATCAGCTGTAAGTGTTGATCTTATGCTTTTGGTGTTGACATCTTCACTTTGCATTTCGTGAAGACTATTTTTAAACTCTCTCCAAGCGTGATCAAAAGGTTTATTTGCAAAAACGGGGTCTAACACATCAGGTTGCACAGAACCCGCTGGTTGAGTTGCATAGTTTTTTAATGCTTTATTTATTTTTTTAGTTCGGTACTGTAATTGAATTGCAGGAATTTGGTATTTTAAAATATATAAAAGCAAAAAAAGACCCACAACGCACATCATGCTGCCGAGTATGTAGACGTTTAAATAAGAGATAAAAATCATGCTAAGCCTTTATTTTTTAATATTAGGCATGGTACATACCAAATGAAAGTTAAAAGTTAAAAGTAAAAATGTGTAACTTCATTCTAAATGATTAAAAATAAATTAATTCAATTTAAAACGTGTTTGTAAAAAAGTTAAAAACCGATGTATTGGGGTCGATGATTAATTGGAACTCTCAAAATTTTTGTGGTTTTCGAGTATAGCTTTTCGAGTTTCTTCAATTTCATCAGCACATTTTTGACTGATTAAAGTACTTTCCGTGTAGTCTAATTTGATTTTCTCTTCTTCACCCGATGTTTTAGCAATGCTAAGAAGCAATTCTTCTGTTTCTTTCGTAAGTTTGCCAAGTCTTTCTTGATTTTTTTCCGCTAAAGCAAGGGCATCCTCCTCGGAAATATTTGTAGAGTCGTGGTGCGATGCAAATAGTTCTCTATTCTTTTCAAGATTTTTATTATTAAATGTATTTAGTCTATCGTTTGTATCCATCAGAGTTTCATTAATTTCTCTTAATTGGCGATTAATACTTGCCATCATCAAGCCTATATCTAGCATTGCTTTGTTCAGTTTGTGTCGATGCTCTAAAACATCAATTCGAGATTCTACAATCAAGCCTTCTTTGTGTTTAGCAATGGTTTCATTTTCGGGGTTAATTTTTCTAAGGGAGTTATAGCGCTCTCTAAAGATATCATCAGTTGATTGATTGATTAGCGCCCGGTTTTGGTAAATTTGGCCGGAGATAGCACCTAAAAAATTAAAGCGATTTTGTTCGACTTGAGAGAGAGTTGCTGAAGTTTTGCCCCTACTCCAAAGGATATTTGACTCAATGTTGAATAAGGACTTTGAATTTGATTTTGTTAAATCGTCTTTTGGTTGACTCATGGGATAGCCTCTGGTTGAATGTTTATGGCGTTACAACTAGTACTTTTGTTCTTTTGATTATATACGTTGTAAATTAAGCTTACAAGAATAAGAGGAGGGGATTTTTTCAAAAAAAATGACCGAAAAAGCCTTTATCAGGCAATTTCGAGGACATTTAGTTTTTCGCAGCCGCGCTAGTTTTCTTCAAAAATCTTATGCAAGCCTTGGAAGCAATTTGATGGCATTACCCCGAGTAATTTGATTAATATCATTTTGGTTAAATCCATACTGAATAATACCCTTGATATTGTCTTCACTGGTTCTGTAAGGGTAGTCCGAGCCAAATAAAACCTGATCTTTACTCACCAAGTGCAGCAAAGATGAAAGAGTAAATGGATTTGCTGCCCAAGCGGTATCATAATAAAATCTCTTTAGCTCATGCATCACCCCATTTGGAACCTTTTCTTGGAGTGATTTGTCAATAACGGGCATTTTTTGTAATCGTTCTGTTAAGAATGGAAGAGTGCCACCTGCATGGGAAAATATAAATTTAATATTGGGGCAACGTGCTGCCGTTCCTGAGAACACTATATCGACAATTGTTCTTGTCGTATCCGTGCCATACTCCACGACAGTCGGAGGTGTGTTAGGAATTAAATTATTACAACAGTCTGCAGATGTAGGATGCGTGTACAAAATAGCACCGCGACGATTTAATTCATTCATGACTGGGGTAAATTTAGGGTGACCTAACCATTTGTCACCATAACTTGTAAGTAAGCCGATCCCATCAGCCTTCAACACATCGAGTGCATACTCAAGCTCTTTGAGGGCGGCATCCATATCGTGCATGGGTAGCATTGCAAAAGATCCAAAGCGTCCTTTGTGATCGCCTCGAAGTTTGGCGGCATACTCATTATTTTCTCGGGCCAGACTGATTGCTTCGCTACCGTTTAAAAAACTAACTTGAGGCGTTGTGGCAGACAGAATCGCGGTTGCAGTTCCAGCCCTGTCCATATCATCCATCGTTTTTTGAAGAGTCCAACTAACTGCCGGTCCTTGTAATAAATTTTTACTTGACATGGCTGATCGAATACCTGGGGAGAAAAAATGATGATGGGTATCTATGCGATCTTTTTTCCCAATAATTGAAGTATCTTGAGCGACGGAAGGTAAAACAGTACTTGCTCCAAGACCAACTATGCCACTTAAAAAACTTCGACGAGAAACTTCGCAAGAGCAGACAGGTTTAAACATTTAGGTCCCCAAAGATATGATTGTTATCAGATTCTATTCTATTTAAACAGCTGCATTAGGCAAATTGGTATTAATACTAGTTAAAAGTTGACACAATTTAGGATGACATCCAAAACTGACTTAACTTTTTTTTCAAACCGCTTGGATGCAATGCAGCTGATAGAACTTCCCATCGATCTAAATGAGCCTATAAAAGTCATTTTTGTATCTAAATGTAATTAAATCTGATATTTTTGTAATAAAGCGATGGTTTCATTTGATAATTCGATACCATTTATTCTTTGCTCAGCCATTTTTGTGAGTTCTATCATGCCAGGGACTATGATCGGCTTCGACGGATCCGCCGGAGGGCTATCTGTCAGAATTTGAGAAAAATCTTGCATTCGTTCAGCCAGCCATTTTGATGATCCCAGTTTTTTAGTATCCAAGAGAATAAAGAAATGCCCTAAATTTTGCGGTTGGTCTGGCGCATCTTGCCAAGATTTGATGTGGGTTAAATATGCCGCATTAGAAAGTAGTCCCGCAAAGAGATCGACCATTAATGCAAGACCATATCCTTTATGGCCACCAACCGGGAGTAAAAATCCCTCTAAAGCAGTTTTGGGGTCTGTTGTTGGGAAGCCTTTTGCATCAGTACTCCAAGTATTTGGTATTTGCTTGCCTTGCTTAAACGCATCTCTGATTTTTGCCCGAGCCACAACACTCATTGCCATATCAAGTAAAAATGGTTGCCCCCCTGGATTTGGTACACCAAACCCCAACGGGCTATTCCCCAAGCGGGCATCAGAACCACCCCAAGGTGCGATGGTTGTGGTTGCATTACTTCCAATCATGCTAGCAAAACCATGTTCTGAGGCAATCAGCGCATAGGGAGATATTGGGCCAAAATGGTTACTACCCCTTGTCAGAGCGATACCAATACCACATTCTTCTGCCACTTCCATAGCCACCTCAAGTGAGCGCATACCAACAAGTGGGCCGACACCGTTATCCCCGTCTATTTTCACCATTGCAGAAGCAACACGTTCAACTGTGATTTTGGGCTCGGGGTTGATGCCATGAATTGTAAGGCGTTCCCCATAGGATTCTAAGCGACTCATCCCGTGGGTAGAAAGTCCAAAAAGGTCAGCTAAAACAAGGATTTTTACAACCTCTGTAGCATCGTTGATGGGCAGACCTAGCTTACAAAATGCAGCAATTCCTAAACGGGTTAATTCAGATTCACTAATGCGTGTAGTTTCTACCATGATGACCTATAAAGTAATTAAAGAAATTGAATATCAGAGATTCTTCAATTTACAATTATCATTTATTATCGATAAAAACAAACAAGAGACAATATGAATACTTTTCAATACCATTTAACCAATCACTTACAGTTGGCAAAAGATATTTTTGTCAGCAATGAAAATGCTAGGTTTTTATCGGGTGGTATGACCTTATTGCCATCGATGAAACATGGACTGATTCAACCAGACCATTTAATTGATGTGAGCAAAATACCTGATTTACAGGTGCTTAAAGAAACTTCGGACCATCTGATAATTGGTGCTGCTGTAAAACACGATCAAGTAGCAAATAACCCAATGGTTCAATCGGCGATTCCAGGACTTGCCTATTTGGCGAGTCAAATAGGTGATCCACAAGTAAGAGCTAGAGGAACTATTGGAGGGTCAATAGCCAATAATGATCCTTCAGCTGATTATCCTGCAGGTGCGCTCGCTTTAAAAGCCATGATGGTTACTGATCGAAGAGACATTGCTGCAGAGGATTTTTTTACGGGCTTTTATTCAACTGCTTTAGAGGAAGGCGAAATTCTGAGTCAGATTAAGTTTGCTAAGCCCATTAAAAGTGCTTATGCAAAGTTTAAACAAGCAGCCTCCGGATATGCTTTAGCAGGAGTTTTTATTGCGGTTTATCCTGATCAAGAAATACGTGTCACCGTTACCGGAGTTGGCGCTGGTGTTTTTCGTTGGACAGAGGCAGAGCAAGCTTTTCTCAATCCGAAAATGAAACCTAGCATTGAGCGAGATGATTTAATTAGTGATTTGCATGCCCCAAGTGCTTATCGAGTCAATATAGCTCAAGTTCTTTTCAAAAAAGCTGCTCAGCAAATTCAGAATAATTAATCATAGGTTACAAACATGCAAATTACCGTAAATGGTCAAACTCAAGAATTGACAGTCCAAGACAATACGCTTTTAATTGATTTGATTCGAGATCAATTACATTTAACTGGAACGCATAGTGGATGTGATACGACACAGTGCGGATGTTGTACGGTCCTGATGGATCAGGTAGCAGTTAAATCGTGCACTATTTTGGCAAGGCAGGCTGAAGGTGCGTCTATTCAAACGATCGAAGGATTAGCCCTTCAAGATCTGCATCCAGTTCAAGAAGCTTTTTCTCAAGAACATGGATTACAGTGTGGATATTGCACTCCAGGAATGATTATGAGTACCGTGTATTTACTGCAGCGATATCCTAATCCTTCAGATGAGCAAATTAAAGAAGGATTAGCCGGAAATATTTGCCGCTGTACTGGTTATGTCAATATTATTAAAGCAGTCAAGTCAGCTGCTAAAAAAATGCAGGAGACCAAGGCATGAATTCACCAAAAGAATTACTCAGAAAAGAAGACTTACGTTTAATTACGGGGCACGGTAAATTTACCGCTGATTGGTCCTATGAGGGCATGTGTCATGCTTATATGATACGTTCGCCATATGCTCATGCGGTAATTAAAAAAATTGATTATCAACAGGTACTAAAAGCACCTGGGGTTATTCGCGTCATTACTGCAGAAGACGTCCAGCAAGCCGGAATGAAGTCCTTACCGACCGGATCTACCATGCAAAATCCCGATGGGCAGAATCAGGTTCTTACGCCCATGCCAGTTCTTGCGACAGATAAAGTGCGCTTTGTCGGGCAGCCAATTGCAATGGTGGTTGCAGACACCTATGAACATGCCAAGCATGCTGCAGAATTAGTGCAGATGGATTTGGATGTTTTAGAGGCAGTAACCGATTATGAAGCAGCTACACAATCGCAGGCTCCCCAACTTCACGAGCAGGCGAATGGCAATATGTCTCTACACTTTATAAAAGGTGATCAGGCTGCCACAGAAAAGGCTTTTGAGCAAGCAACTTTTGTAAGTTCCATGGGTGTTAAAAGTCAGCGTCTTATTGGTTCTCCGATGGAGTTAAGGGCTGTAGTAGGTAAGTATGATCCAGTTACAGAGCGCTATATTGTGCACACACCAAATCAGGGAATGCTTGGCATGCTGGGTGCACTAGAGCATATAACAGGAATTTCCAAAGCGCAAATTGACTTACAAACCCAAGATGTAGGTGGTTCTTTCGGTATTCGTGGAGGGGCTTTTAGTGAAAGCGTTTTAGTCATGCTCGCATCTAAATTGCTGGGTAAGCCAATTAAATGGGTTGGTACGCGTTCTGAAATTTTCTTATCGGATTGGCATGGCAGGGGACTTGATCTGAATGGTTTTATAGCACTAAATGAAAACGGTAAGATTTTAGGGATGCGATTTGAAAATAAGGCAGATCTTGGTGCATACACCTGCTATTTCGGTTCTTTTATTGGCGCGCGCAACGTATCTATTACGATGAATGGCGTGTATGACATTCCAGCTGTATCCATGTCCTCGGAGTTGTATTTTACAAATACCGTACCAGTCTCGGCCTATCGCGGAGCTGGAAGACCAGACATTGCCTATGCCATAGAAAGATTAATTGATCATGCGGCATTTGAGCATGGATTTGATCCTATAGAGTTGCGTCGTAAAAACTTTATACAACCGCATCAATTTCCCTACAACAATCAAATCGGTTCAGTCTATGATTGTGGTGAGTTTGATCGTCTGTTAACACGTGCGTTAGAGATGAGTGATTACCAAAATTTTGAACAACGTCGCGCACAAGCTTTGCAGAACAATAAGTTAAGAGGAATTGGGCTAGCCTATTTCTTGGAAGCATCTGGCGCAGGAACGGCTCCTAAAGATCAAGTGCTTGGTCAATTTGCCAAAGAAGGTATTTTGAGAATATACGCAGTAACAGGTGCATCCGGTCAAGGGCACGAAACCTCATTCGCACAAATTGTTCATGAAAAAATCGGCCTACAAACCAATCAAATCGAATTTGTAGCAGGACAGTCAGACAAAGTGATGGTTGGCAGTGGCACTGGTGGTTCAAGAACGCTTTATGGCGCAGGTAGTGCGGTCTTTAATCTCTGTGAACAAGTCCTTGAAAAAAGTAAAGCACTAGCAATTCAATTACTCAATACTAAAGAAGATAAGCTACATTTTTCGAATGGTTCTTGGACAAATACAGAAACAGGTGAGGCATTAACTCTTGCACAAATGGTTCAGAAAACTTTTGTAGAGGGTCAGCCACATGCGCTGAATGCAACAGGCGAGGCCTCTTCCGGAGCAACTTATCCTAATGGGTGTCATGTGGCTGAAGTTGAAATCGATCCAGATACTGGTGTAACAGAGATAATTCAGTACATCGCAGTGGATGATGTTGGAGTGGCTATTTCTCCAGCTCTTGTTCAGGGACAAATTCACGGAGGTATTGTCCAAGGAATAGGACAAGCCTTTTTTGAACAAGCCGTTTATGATGAAACTGGACAATTATTAACCGGTTCATTTATGGATTATGCGATGCCTAGGGCAGGTTGTTTAATGAACATCAAAACTGAAAAAATAGAAGTGCCAACCAAAAATAATATTCTTGGCTCTAAAGGTGTTGGCGAATCAGGTTGTTCAGGATCTTTGCCGACGTTATCCAATGCTGTGATTAATGCTTTGCGACCCAAAGGGATTACGGAATTAGATATGCCTTTTACACCTGCAAAAATTTGGGCTGCTTTGCAGGATCATTAATTATTCATATGTCATATTGGTAGACTGCATAATGCTCCCCCAGCCATCTAGATCTTGAATGATATGTCTTTGCATTTACGCTGGGGTCATTACAGTGAGATCATATCCTTCTTTTCAAATAGCCTCTTGAATCACATAATCTGATAGCTAAAGTTTCGATTCTTTTAGCTGGAATGTGGATTGCAGACAAAGAAGCATATACTTGAAACGTTGTAGCTACGAAGAGTAATGAATGAAGCCTCACTACCCAAGTATTGAATGGGAACACTTGTCAATACAATATAAAAGTTCTTGGTACTCTGAGGCAGGGTTGCCAGTGCCACAGAAAATACTTTTGATTGACGACACGATCACCGCTAAGCAAGCAATTGAATTTGCTCGTCAACAGATTGGGCTTTTGTGGATTGGTGATTATCAAAATGGAAGAAATTTACTTCAAGCAATCTCAAGAAGGTTAGAGAAGCCTCCAAGAGTTGGGGCGCAAAAAAAGCTCATTAGTCCCCAAGAGATTTTCACTGCCCATCGTCAACAGCAAGGTAATAAAGCTCAGATCTTAGGTCAAATATTGATTTCATTAAATAAAGATTTCGTGATTGAACTTCGGCGTGCTCAAGATGTTACAGAAGCATGTAAAGAAGTATTAGGTGAGATTAGTGAACCGTTGGTGATGCCGTTTAAGCAATTATTAGCAATTATTAGTGCTCATGAATGGCGAAAGAAAAAAGTGTTGGTGCCGGCTATTCAAGTACGAATCATTCCACACTTTGGCGTTTTTTCGCCAATCAGAGGTGAGTATTTAGAGTTAGCGATGCAAGCTAAATTACCTCCAAAAATTCATTTGGCGTTTGATATTGGTACCGGTACTGGAGTACTCTCCGTATTACTTGCTAAACGCGGCTTTTCTAAAGTTATCGCAACTGATCTAGATCCTAGAGCAATTGCTTGTGCTCAAGAAAATATCAGCGCACTAAAACTAGAACAGACGATTGAAGTTGTAAAGGCTCATATATTTCCGCAGGGAAGAGCCGATCTTGTGGTTTGTAATCCCCCATGGTTACCCGGACATCCAACTTCTAGTATAGAAAATGCAATTTTTGACCCTGATTCACAATTCTTAAAAGATTTTTTAAAGCAATTACCTTTGCATCTTGAGCCACAAGGACTCGCTTGGTTAATTCTGTCTGATTTGGCAGAACATTTAGGATTAAGAACCCGCGAGGAATTTCTGGAGTGGATAGATATGTCGGGATTGAACGTGGTTGAGCAAGTGCAAACAAAACCCCATCATTCTAAAGTGCAGGATCAGAATGATCCATTACACTTTGCTCGGTCAAAAGAACTCACTTCATTGTGGGTACTTGCAACTAAGCAAAGCGAACCAAGGGTCGAAATCAATTAATCCAGCTTAATATTTGCCGATTTAATTGCTTTGGTCCAAGAGGCAATCTCTTGATTGAGCAACTTCGTCATTTCAGCTGGAGGTAAATAGCGGAGTTCAACACCAGCAGCATCGGCCCTTTGTTTGACTTCATGCTGATCTAAACTAGTTTTTAGGTTGCTACTTAATTTATCAATAGTCGCAACTGGAGTACCAGTTGCAACATAAAGCGCCACCCAAGACTCTAATTGAAAACCTGGTAAGCCTGCTTCTGCAACCGTAGGGACGTTCGGCATGAGAGGGTGACGTGTTTTACCAGTCACGGCGAGAGCTTTTAGTTTTCCGGTTTGAATGTGGCCGATAACAGACGGTGGGGTAGTAATAAATACTTGGACTTGACCAGCCAAGACATCTTGAATAGCCGCACCAGATCCCTTGTAGGGGACGTGAATCATGTCAACACCCGTTTGTTGTTTAAAAATTTCTGTACCGATGTGCGAAACAGACCCGTTTCCTTGAGAAGCATAATTCAGTTTTCCAGGATTTGCTTTGGCATACGCAATCAATTCTTTTAAATTATTAGCAGGAATAGAGGGGTGAACTGTAATTACATTGGTTGCTATAGTAATTAAACCGACAGGAGTTAAATCTTTAGTATTCCATGGTAGTTTATCTTGCAAAATAGGATTAGCGATGTGGTACCCAGAGTACGACACAAGAATTGAATAGCCATCCTTTGCGCCTTTCGCAACTTGCTGGTAAGCGATATTGCCACTACCCCCAGCTTTATTTTCTATGATCACGGGTTGGCGCAATAATTGACTGAGTGGATCGCCAATTAATCTAGCGGAAGTATCGACAACGCCACCCGGAGGATTTGGCACGATCAAAGAAATGGCACGATCTGGAAAAGTATCCGCTTGACTTACCATTGTTACCAATAGAAAGAAACTAATGCAAATATACTTAATAGATGGTTTGATAAGCATTTCAAATACTCCCAGATTGAACTAATGAGAAAGTAAATTATTATTACACAATCAATTCAGTTAAGAATAAAGCTATTTTTCATTTGGTAAAAAATTATTTTCGGTATATTAAATTAAATCATTGAAGGAGTTTGTGTGAGTTGCTTGACGGGAATCAAAGTGTTAGAGATGGGACAATTAATTGCTGGCCCTTTTGCAGGTAAAACCTTAGCAGATTTTGGTGCAGATGTGATTAAAGTTGAAACTCCTGTGACAGGTGATGCGCTACGCAAGTGGCGATTATTAAAAAACGGGACATCTGTTTGGTGGCAAGTGCAGTCACGCAATAAAAAATCAATTTCATTAGATTTGAAGAGCCCAAAAGCTCAAGAGCTAATTCGGCGACTGCTTGCAGAATGTGACATCATGATTGAAAATTTTCGCCCCGGCACTCTAGAGGAGTGGGGACTCGATCCAAATGACTTATTAATCCTCAATCCACGATTAATTATTTTGCGTATCAGTGGATATGGGCAAACCGGACCTTATCGTGACAGGCCCGGGTTTGGGGTCGTTGCAGAAGCCATGGGGGGACTCAGACATCTGACGGCTGAACCTGGAAGAGTGCCAGTAAGAGTAGGAGTGAGTATTGGAGATACTCTAGCAGCACTCCATGGTGTGATTGGTATTTTATTAGCTTTGCATGAGCGCAATCAAAGTGGATTAGGTCAAATAATCGACATTGGCCTATATGAAGCAGTATTTAATTGCATGGAGAGTTTATTGCCGGAATATAGTGCATTCGGTGAAGTTCGGCAGGCAGCTGGTAGCGCATTACCTGGGATTGCACCTTCGAATGCCTATTTATGTAAGGATGGTGGTTATGTTTTGATTGCAGGTAATGGGGATAGTATTTTTAAACGGTTAATGAACGTTATTGGACAACCTGATATGGCATCCAATCCTGCTTATGCAGATAATACTGGGAGAGTAAAACATATTTTAAGGATCGATGAAGTGATTGGCGCCTGGACGATTTTGCATGGCGTAGATCAAGTTTTGCAAGTTTTAGAGAAAGCCAAAGTTCCCGCAGGAAAAATATACACTGCCGCAGATATTGCGAATGATCCACATTTTCGGGCCCGAGAGATGATTATTTCTCAAAAAGACTCCGATGGAAGCGAGCTACTTGTTCCGGGAATTGTGCCTAAGTTATCAAGGACACCCGGGCAGCTCTGGCGAAGTGCGCCTGACATTGGACAAGATAATGAAGATATCTTTAATCAAATTGGGTTAACAGAAAGTCAAATTCAGGCACTTTACGATAGTGGCGTGATTTGGTCCAACAAAACGAATAATAAAAAATAAATTGTTAAATACTCATTTTTAAAAAGAATTTTCGATTTGAAAATGAATGATTTAATCTTGTTATCATGCTTTAAATGTGAAAAATTAAAAAATAATAATTTTGTAAAGAGAAAAAATGAATCAACAGACAATCGGTAGTTGGGTACCAAGTGCGAACATAGAGTCATGCGATTTTCCTATAGAGAATCTTCCGTATGGTTGTTTTCATGCCTTGCAGGATCCAATGGCCCGAAAAAAAATTGGTGTAGCAATTGGTGGCTCCATATTACCCCTTACAGATTTATCAAAATTAATTGATGTTCCAGCTCATCTAAAAAATAGCTTTGAACTTTTAGATGATCTGAAAATGAATGAATTTATGGCAATTTCACACCATGAACATTTGCTATTCCGTGAATTTTTAAAAGATCTTTTAAGTAAAAATAGCAAGAATAAGGCTATCTTAGAACCAATCATTATTCATCAGTCTGATGTAAAAATGCATTTGCCCTGTGCAATACCGGACTTTACAGATTTTTATGCTGGAATTAATCATGCCTTCAATGTGGGTTCAATGTTAAGGCCTGATCAACCTTTGGCGCCAAATTACCAGTGGATTCCAGTGGGGTATCACGGTCGATCATCTTCTATTATTCCATCGGGAGTAAATATCAAGAGGCCCATTGGGCAAACTCGGGCCAGCGATGGCAAGCCACCCTTTTTTCAGGCCACTCGTCGCTTAGATTATGAGTTAGAGCTGGGTATTTTTATTGGAAAATCAAATCAACAAGGAACACCTATTCTTGTCGATGAGGCAGAGGAACATTTTTTTGGAATGTGTATTTTAAATGATTGGTCCGCTCGAGATATTCAAGCATGGGAAGCAATGCCGTTAGGACCTTTCTTAGCAAAAAACTTTGCTACGAGTATTTCACCTTGGATCGTGACCCGACATGCGCTCGAACCTTTCAGAAAACCTTGGTTACGAGCTGACAATTATCCCCAACCACTTGCTTATCTCAATAGTTTAAATAATGAATTACATGGAGGAATAGAAATTCATTTAGAAGTTTATATACAGACTGAAATGATGAAAGAAAAGCAATTACCAGCAGAGCGGATTGTTACATCCGAGTTTTCAAAAGCGACTTTTTGGTCAATTGCACAACTGATCACGCACCATGCGAGTAATGGCTGTAATTTGAATACGGGTGATTTAATGGGTACCGGTACTTTATCTGGACCCACGGCAGAAGAGGTCGGGTCCTTGCTGGAATTAACTCGAGGAGGAAAGGAACCAATTGAATTTGGCCAAGGAGAAAAACGAAGCTTTTTAGAAAATGGGGATACTGTAATTTTTAAAGCGTATTGTCAAACAGCTGGACAGGTCAGAATTGGTTTTGGAGAGTGTAGCACCACGATTGTGGGTTAATGCGGAGCAGGATGAACTGTCATTTATCAGAAATACAGTTACGACAGAATTTAAGAAATCATTATTCAGTAAATGCATGGAATAACTTCGTTAATTGATCTTAATTTTTTTAAATAAAACTTGTTGAATTGGGAAAGATGAAGTAGTTAAACCTTTACTTAATTGAATCATTTCCGGAGTTATATTTGAGGAAATGTCTTTTGGCAAGACTCCTGCATTTTGAAGTCTTACAATATTTTTCATGTGGCTCAAATCATCTTTTCGAAATGTTAAAAAAGCTTGAGTGAGCTCTGGTTCAAAAATTGAGTTCAGTACTAAAGCAATTTCAGAACAAACAGTATCTCGAGACGACAAATCGAGTAATTGTTTCGGATCTCTTAAGGAAAGTGTAGACGTTATTTTGTCTCTAACCAAATGTTTATTTTTTTCAAAATCAACCTCTAGAGAACGGTTTTTGACTTGAACAATAATCTCCACTTCAACACTTCTTTCACCGCCACGTTTGCCATCAGCTGGTAAATTTACGAAAAGTGGCTCAAGCTCCACAAAAGATAGATTTCCATTATTTTTATCTAGAAACTTTAACAGCTCTAATTTAGCTTCATTTTGACTAATCTTAGATTCGGTTTTAGAGCCTAAATCATCTTTTGACTCCGCCTGAGGGGTATCATTTTTTATTAGATTTAAATCGATTAAATGAAATTTATATAATACTAATGGGGTCATTAGTACAGTAAAAATCAGTAGGATAGTTAATTTTAATTTCATAAAAATTTAAATTAGCTTGAATTCTGAGCAAGACGGGGCATTCATAGAATATTTCAAATTAATTAAGAGTATCATAAGCCATTTTAGATCAATATGAAACAATATGATCAATACAAAAATGTTTATATGTATATTGAAAATGTGTGGCTTCAAAATTTTGTTAAAGGACAGAGATGACTGGTTTAACTTCAATTAAAAATATAGGCTTTATTGGTTTGGGAATCATGGGGCAGAGTATGGCTGGTCATTTGTTGGCCGCAGGTTATCAAGTAAATGTGTATAACCGCACTAAATCCAAAGCGGATGGTCTTGTTGCCAAAGGCGCAACATGGTTTAACACCCCTGGAGAAGTTGCTGCAGAGTCGAGTCTGATTATCACGATGGTTGGTTTTCCATCTGACGTTGAAGAAGTGTATTTTGGTGAAAGTGGAGTTATTGCATCAGCAAACAAGGCCATTTTAATTGACATGACAACTTCGAGCCCTTCTTTAGCGAGAAAAATTGCTGCAGAAGCATCTAAGAAAGGATTAGCGTTTCTTGATGCTCCTGTTTCGGGTGGAGATATTGGTGCAAGAGATGCCAAATTGACCATCATGGTTGGTGGTGAACAAGCTGACTTTGAACATGTGCTGCCAATTTTGCAAAAGCTTGGAACGAGTATTGTTTTGCAAGGTGGGGTTGGTATGGGTCAACACACCAAAATGTGTAATCAAATTGTGATTGCTTCAACCATTATGGGAGTTGCAGAAGGTTTATCGTATGCCAAAAAAATTGGCCTTGATCCAGCAGTGGTTTTACAATCGATTGGGGGTGGCGCGGCCTCAGGATTTCAACTCAATGTGTTAGGCGCCAAAATGATTGTTGGTGATTATGCACCTGGTTTTTATGTCGAGCATTTCATTAAAGATTTGAAGATCGCGCTTGCTGAGGCTGAGCAAATGCAACTTCATTTGCCAGGTTTAGCACTAGCTAAATCCTTGTTTGAAAAGATGGCAGATCTTGGATTACAACGCAATGGTACACAAGGAATTTTCCAAATTTACTTGGATTGATTCACAAGCTGCTGAATCTGGACTGCGATTTTTTGAATACCCTCTTGGGATAAATCAGCCGTCAAAATCGCAGGAGCTTTTTCGTAGTCCTCAAAATTACGTGATTGAGAACGGTCGTACAGACGATCATAGTGCAGCTCGAGCAGAGAGCGAATCAATACTGGCCAATCTTGCTTAGCAATCATGTCGTACCAATGGTCTAACTGCTCTTGACCAACAAGAGCTTTGAGGTGTTGTAGCTTTTCTAATAAAAAAGACGGTTGATCAATGAGGCAACGATAATCCTCTTCAAGAAATGCTACTCGAGCATCGATGCTTGCTTCAATTCGAATACAAGGACTTGATCGGATGCGTTCCATCAGAGTATCCGGAATATGTAAGCTCCCTACCTTTTTACTTTCAGCTTCTATAAAAACTACTTGATTGGGGCTAAATTGTTGCAGACTTGCATTGATCAAGGTTTCTAAATGTTTTTGACTCGGTTGTTGCGAATTGGGACTAGCGCCTAAAACTGAACCTTTATGATTAGCTAGTTCTTCAAGATGTAAGACTTGGCAACCCAATCGGATGAGCTCTTCTAAAACTCTACTTTTGGCACTACCCGTGCGCCCAGTAATGACAAAGAACTGAAGCTGGTTGGGTAGTTCCTGTAAATTTTTAACAACAAGTGCACGATAAGTTTTATAGCCACCATTGAATACTTGTGCATCCCAACCAATTTGACGAAGGATATGCCCCATTGCGCCACTACGTTTTCCCCCACGCCAACAATAAATTAATGGTCGCCAATTTTTGGGGCGATTGGCAAATGCTGTTTCAATATGATTAGCAATATTTCTTGCAATCAAAGTTGCCCCTAATTTCTTTGCTTCAAAGGACGATTCTTGTTTATATTTTGTGCCGACGATCACGCGTTCTTCATTGGACAGAACAGGAAAATTGACTGCACCAGGAATATGATCCAGCAAATACTCGGCAGGCGTACGCACATCAATGATCTCATCAAAAGAAGATGCATCGTTTAAGGTGGATAGGTTCGGAATCTTCATAGCGCAAAGTTCATCATAGGATCTATTTTCTCATGAATTGAAACCTGTGCGTCTTGACTCTAGATGCTCTAGTGTTATCCTTGCAAGATTCCTTTGGAGAAAATAGTATGTCTTATAACGGTAGATTAACTTCTTTATCGCATGGTGGTGGATGTGGTTGCAAAATTGCCCCTGAAGTTCTGTCAAAAATATTACAGTTTTCACCCTTTGTGACCTTTGCCCCGCAGTTATTGGCGGGTAATCAAAATAATGAAGATGCTGCTGTATATCAAATCAATGAGCATCAAGCCATCGTAGCAACAACCGATTTTTTTATGCCGATTGTGGATGATCCCTTTGACTTTGGCCGAATCGCCGCAAGTAATGCGATTTCAGATATCTATGCTATGGGCGCAAAGCCACTTTTCGCATTAGCGATACTGGGTATGCCCATCAATGTATTACCGATTGAGACGATTCAGCGCATTACCGCTGGTGGGCAAGCAGTCTGTGCCGCCGCAGGGATTCCCATTGCAGGTGGGCACTCGATTGATTCAGTGGAGCCGATTTATGGTTTGATTGTTATTGGTATCGTTGATCCCAAAAAATTCAAAAGAAATAAAACATCACAAATGGGCGATAGCATCATTTTAAGTAAGCCTTTAGGAGTAGGTATTTTGAGCGCCGCTTTTAAACAAGAAAAGATATCAGAAAAAGCATATGCCAAATTGATTGATTACACCACTCAACTCAATACCCCTGGCATGACTTTAGTGGAGAATCCTCATGTTCATGCGATGACCGATGTTACTGGATTTGGTCTGGCTGGTCATCTCTTAGAGATGGCGCAAGGCGCTCAATTGCAAGCACATGTGCAATTTGAGCACATTCCGTTTATTGAAGAGGCGCTGGAGTATGCGCAAGAGAATATAGTGACGGGCGCTTCTGGTCGCAATTGGCAAGGTTATGCAGAACACATCAAAGCAGATTCGGAGTTGCCTATGTGGCAAAAAAACCTCTTAAGTGATCCTCAAACAAGTGGTGGATTATTAATTTCTTGCGCTACAGAAGTTGAAAAAGACGTGATACAACTCTTGCATCAAGCAGGTTTTATTTCAGCAAAGAAAATTGGACACTTTGAGGCAGGTGCTGGTATTAAGATAGTTTGATTAAAAGCACCATAAACCTCGCCATTTATTTGGGGGAGGATGACAAGTTCAATCGTTTTTGATGCATCACATGCCAAATAATGGCACCACTGACTACTACGGTTGGTATTAATGTGCCGATATTTAAGAACTGCCATCCTTGGGTAGTAACTAAAGCGCCTGAACTAAATGAGCTGATCGCCATAGTGCCAAACACACAAAAATTGATGGTGGCTTCAGCCTTATTTTTCTCTTCGGGTTTAAAAGCGGAGATCGCCAAAATAGTTGAACCGTTAAATAGAAAATTCCAGGCCACACCTAATAAAAATAGAGCGGCAATAAAGTGCGGAAGGTCACTACCTGAAAGCATAATAAAAAGGCCAATGAAATTAAGTAAGGCACCAATCGTCATAATGGGGACAGGGCCATAACGCTTGACAAGATGTCCTGTAAAAAATCCTGGAGCAAACATACCAATCACATGATATTGAAGTACTTGTGCTGTATCGGGAAAATCAAAGCCACAAACTTGCATGGCGAGTGGCGTCCCAGCCATCATGAGATTCATGACACCATAACTTAAAGATGTAACGATCAAAGCAACTAGAAAAGTGCGCTGCAATATAACTTCTTTAAGAGGGCGTCCCGTATGAGCGAGTTGATTGGTTCGATAGTCATCTGGAAATTCAATCATTTGCATGATCAAAATACCGAGCACACCAGCAATTGCTAAGATTAAATAAGCACCCAAAAATTGGGTATCAAATATATTTTTACTCCAAGATGATAAATTGGGTCCTAAAATAGCACCAATGAGACCGCCAGCCAAGACAATAGAAACGGCTTTTTCTTTTAAACTGGGTTGAGTGAGTTCAGGAGCAACAAAACGGTAAAGTAAGCCATTGGCACTATAGTAGCCAGCAATCGCTGTACCTAAAATCAAGAGGATAAAACTTTTACTATAGGCAGCATAGGCACATAATAAAGATGCAAAAATCACAACAAGTAAGGCAAATTGAAACGATTTTTTTCGACCATATTTGTCTTGAACTTTGGCAACGATAATCGTTGAAATAGCTGCACCCAAAACATAGGCCATCAGCGGTATGGTGGACATCCAAGGAGTTGGCGTTAAGTTAAAGCCAACTAACCCGTTGATGGCTAAAAAAGTCACATTATTGGTAAGGTAGAGCCCCTGACAAATGGCTAAAAGAATAATATTTTTATTAAGTAAACGTACTTGAGAAGTCATACACACCGATCATGAATGGTATGACTTTAGCATAGTCAAGGAAATGACGATTACTTTAATAGTCCAGCCGCCCTTAAAGTGCTTTTCGCTTGTTCACTAAAATCGACCTCTGGAGCATCGCCACCAATCACAAACATTAGCCAATGGGTTTGATCCGGTTCATCAAAAGTGACGTTTTCAAAACGGCGTTGAACGCCTGCAGGAAAAGAACAGATATCCCACTGACCCACATCAAAATACTCTACTTGACCATCAACTTCCCATGAGCAACGCCATTTACCGGTCATCGGAATAAAGGTTTCATTCGTATCGTGATTGTGCATCATGGGGCCAAAACCAGGTTTGCACTCGCAAAAACCAATATTAAAACCCTCACTGATTTTAATTGCAGAGTTTTCTGATGCATTCGTGCCAACGGGCGACTCAACTTCTGAACCACCTTTTCCTTTTGGTGGCTGAAAGCCCACCGCATTAAATAACTTACGATAGGCGGAAGGGAATTCGCTATCAATTAGACCAGTATCAAAACCTTTTAAATCTTTAAAAAAGGCAACGCGCGCACGCATTTCTTCTTTTGTTACACGAATTTCGGGTAAGCCCATGAAGTTATCCTTATTATGAATGTTATGTAGATAGTTTATCAAAATAACAGTCACAAATCCCTATGTCATACTTTAGTAGGGCAGGATATCAAAACTCTTTCATAAAGAGTTCAACTCTGAAGACCAGTTTAAGGTTGTACCTTGTTAATCACTAGCGATATATTTTTTGTCCCTAACGGAACATGTTCGATTTCACCAATCAGATCACCAGGTTGTGTAATTGCATTACCGCTTTTCGAAATTCGGCCCACAATCGTGAACTCATCGAATTTAGACAATGCCATTTGAGGCGACATAGCAAGGCTATCATTGAGCTCAAAAGTTCTGGGGAGATCTTTTGCAGTGAAACGCATAATAGCCAATGGCATACGCGGACCACTAGATGCTCGAGCATAGATAAAAACAGTGTCATTAGGCTCTATTTTGGATTGGAGCTGGGCGCTTAAAGAGACTTTTCCAGACACTTGAGCAACTGGGACTTTGTCAGTAGAGTTTTTTGCAGTAGAAGTTTTTGCAATGGGTGTTTTTGTGGAGGGTTTGATTAAAGATTGTGCTTCTTGAATGCTATCTTGTAGACCTTTAATAAATTCTTGATCTTTTGGACCCAAGGATGCAATTGCAAGATTCCAGTCGTTTACTGCGGCGGCAAAATTCTTTTGATCAAATTCTGCAGAACCACGCAAGGCAAGTGCTTTCGGATTTTTAGGATTGATTGCCAGCGCTTGATCTATGTAACCACGTGCTTCAGCATTGATACTTTTATTTTGAAATGCTGTGAGATCTGCTAGATCAGCCAACAGGTAATCATTTTTTGGCTCTAGGGCAATCGCTTTTAGATAGGCCATTTTGGCTTCAGGTACGCGATTCATTGCAGCATATGACCTACCAAGAAACTTCCAGCCATCAGCATTGTCCGGCTCAACTTTTAATCTGCGCTCTAACTGGCTAACCATTTCCTCAATTTGTTTGGCTTGTGGATCTTTTTCCACAAAAATAGCTGCAGGACTACCAAGTATGAGGTAAAGACCTGCAACCGCAAGAGGAACAACAGTGATTAATCCGTAAGATAACCATCGAGCTTGTTTTTGTTCTGGGTTTTTCTTATCGTTGACATTGACGACTTCCTCTACCGTGCGCATTTCAATCTCAGACTTTTGAAAAGCATATTGCTCGGCAGTGATAAGACCTTCCTGAAATTCTTTTTCTAAATTGACTAAACCTTCTTGAAGGATGAGAAGATTACTTTGGCTCTGATCAACCGTTGATATGGAAGGCTTGCGCAAAAAAGGCATGAGGAGGATCAGGATAGCAATACCCATGATAAGGATTGCTATGATAATAAACAGAGTCATTTTGTATCCTTTTCTACAGTAGACAATAAAGCTCTTGCCTTCAATACATCATCAGGATTGTCTGAATTCAATCTGGCGACCACTCGTTCTTTACGAATATGACGCAGAAGAGCCCATAGACCTACTAAGAGAATAATAAATGGTCCAAACCATAAAACGAAGGTATTACTTTTGACAGGGGGTTTATATAAAACAAAGTCCCCATAGCGATCAACCATATAGGAAATAATCTCTTCTCCCGATTTACCGCTTTGTAGTTGAGTACGAATTTGGTTTCTTAAATCCACAGCAAGTTCAGCATGTGAACCAGCAATTGTTTCATTTTGACAAACCAAGCAGCGCAGTTCGATTGCAATCATTTGAACTTTGGCTTCTAATTCCGGATTGTCTGCTAAAGGCTTCGCTTCATTGGCCATGGAGAGTGAGGTCAGAAGAAATAGATTTAGGAGTACTCCTAAAGCGATTCGTGGGAAAGTATTCAGAAATTGATTCATCAAATAGATTGTTTTAGCTTTGCCAACATCGGCAGTAGTTCTTTTTGGATCAAGGCGGGTGTTAGCGGCCCTGTAAATTTATGAACGATCACACCTTGACTATTAATTAAAAAAGTTTCTGGTACGCCATAAACACCATAATTAATCCCAACATTTCCTGACCGATCAATTACTGAGAGTTGATAAGGATTACCCATCTTGGCAAGCCACTCTTTTGCAGCATCGTCTTGGTCTTTATAGTTTAGACCAATGATTGGAATAGTTTGTTGTTTTGCTAATTCATTCAGCAAGGGATGCTCTGCTCTACAGGAGAAACACCAAGAGGCCCAAACGTTTAGGAGCCACACTTTGCCCCGCATCTGTTCTGGAGAAAACTCTTGGTTCACTTGATCCAGAATTGGCTGCGTGAATTGAGGAGCTGATTTACCAATCAAGGGTGAAGGAATTTCTTTAGGGTTGAGCTGCAAACCAATGACTAAGAACACACAAAGGCAAGCAAAAATAATCAGTGGTAAAAAACGTTTCAAGACGCCTCCTTTACTAAACTTAAAGGCTTGGATCGATATTTTTTATCTAAAATCGCAAAGAAACCGCCTAAGGCAATTAAAAAAGCCCCTGCCCAAATCCATGAGACAAAAGGTTTATATTGCACCTTGACACCCCATTCGGTCATACTCACAGGTTCTGCCATAGAAATATAGATATCACCGCTTACTTTGGAGTAAATAGCGGCTTCCGTCATCAGCATTTCACTTGAAAAATACTTTCTTTTTTCAGGTTGCATGATAGTTAACACCTGACCATTTTTACTGATTGTAATTTGCCCCTGAGCCGCGGTATAGTTACTTCCTGAAACTTCTTTGACACCATCAAAACGAAGTTGATAGCCAGCGAGTTCACTAGTACTTCCAGCTTGCATTCTTAGATCTTTTTCTTCCTCAAAGCCAGTGACCATCGTTACGCCAAATACAAAGACGGCAACGCCAAGATGCGCGATGACCATGCCGAAGTAGCTCATGGTTTGAATCTTGAAGCCTGTAAAAAAACCTTGCGGATGAAGTCGCAGACGTGCAATCAAATTATTGATGGTTGAAACCACAATCCAAGAAGCAATTAACAAGCCAAAACCAATCGATGCAGTCCAAGAACGCATCGTCAAAGCTGAGATTATAGAAGTGATAACCGTAATCGCTAAAGCCCAACGTAATTGTGTAGCGAGTTCAATTGGTTTTACACTGCGCCATTTGGTAATTGGACCAACACCCATTAAAAAGAGGGCTGGTGCCATTAGGGGAATAAATACTGCATTAAAGTAGGGTTGACCCACGGAGATTTTACCTAAGCCTAAGGCATCCAATATAAGCGGATAAAGCGTCCCTAGAAGAACAGTAAAAGCAGCTACGAGTAACAGAATGTTATTGGCCAATAACATAGAGTCTCTGGAAACTGTATCAAACGATTCACCGACAGATGCCCTGGGTGCACGCAGGGCAAATAAGGTCAGCGAGCCACCGATTAAGATAGCTAAAAAGACTAAAATAAAAATACCGCGGGTTGGGTCCGTTGCAAAGGCGTGCACTGAAGTAATGACACCAGATCGAACCAAGAAAGTTCCAAGCAATGACATGGAAAAAGTGAGTATGGCAAGGAGTGCTGTCCACATCTTAAAGCCACCCCGTTTCTCAGTCACGGCTAGCGAATGAATCAGAGCTGTACCTAGAAGCCAAGGGATAAAAGAAGCATTTTCAACTGGATCCCAAAACCACCAACCACCCCATCCAAGTTCGTAATAAGCCCAAGCACTTCCTAAAGCAATCCCAAGGGTTAAAAAACACCAAGCCGTTGTAATCCAGGGGCGCGACCATCGTGCCCAAGAAGAGTCAAGTTTTCCTGATAGTAAAGCAGCAATTGCTAATGAAAATACTACGGAAGTTCCTACATAACCCATATACAACATCGGCGGATGAATGATCATTCCAGGGTCTTGCAGAAGTGGGTTGAGGTCACGACCATTTAAAGCTGCAGGTAAGATACGCAAAAAGGGATTCGAAGTCGCGATGGTAAAGAGGAGGGTTCCTGAACTAATGAAACCCATCACTCCCAGGGTTCGTGCCAGAACATAACTTGGTAAGTTTTTCGAAAAACAAGCCACAGCAAGACCCCACCCGCTGAGCATCAATGCCCATAACAAAATGGATCCTTCATGACTACCCCAGGAGGCACAAATACGATAGATCATTGGAAGCGAGGCATTAGAATTTTCTGCGACATTGAGCACTGAAAAATCGTTGTTCATGAAGGCAGAGATTAAACAAGCAAAAGCTAGCAGAATCATTAAAAAATGCGCAAAGGCGGCAGGTTTAGCAATTGCCATGAGCCGCACCTGTTGAGTATGCGCTCCCCATAAAGAGAGGCCGCACTGGAGCAGGGCAACTACAAAAGCGGTAATTAAAGCGATGTGACCTATTTCAGGAATCATTGTTTACCATCCGAGAGAATAGATTTTGAGAGTTTTTCTTGGTTTGTTTTGGCAGCGTCTAAAGCACTTTTAGCTTCAGGGGGCATGTAGTTTTCATCATGTTTTGCTAGTACTTGTGAAGCGATGAAATTTCCTTGCTCATTTAACTTTCCTTGAGCAACCACTCCTTTACCTTCTTTAAATAAATCAGGCAAAATGCCACTGTATTCCACTGGCACTGATTGCACCATATCAGTGACTACAAAAGAAACTTTTAGTCCTCCAGGTTCGCGTTTGACGCTATCTTTAAGAACCATACCGCCAATCCGAAAATTTTTATTTACAGGGGCTTCTTTAGCTACTATTTGGCTAGGGGTATAAAAGAAAACCAAGTTCTCATTAAAAGCTCTGAGAACAAAAAATGTGGCAACTCCCACAGCGAGCAGTCCGCCTAAAATTAAATAAGTACGTCGTTGCCGTGGTGTCATGATGACTTAGAAGAAATAATTTTTTTACGAAAGAACGTTAAGCTTCGATGCTCGACATAAAAAAGAAAAAAACTAACGATAAAAGATCCCCAGACGAAAGGGCCGTAGCCATTCATGTTGATAAAGTCAGAGAAAGAAGACCAAATCATCTCAAGCCCCGAATGTCTGATAATTCTTTTTGCACCCAGTCGGTATGAGATTCTTCATCAAGGGTTTTATAGTTCACTCGCGTCAGAATCGTGGCAAAAGTATAGGACCAAAATGCAAAAGTCATAATTAACATGGCGAGTAGCATGGAGCTGTCCATGCTGGTTTTTGTGAAAGTAATGGAAGCTCCCTGATGGAGCGTATTCCACCACTTGACTGAGAAATAAATGATGGGAACATTGACAACACCAATAATGGCGAGAAGGGATGCTGCTTTAGCCGCCTTGCGCGCGTCATCAATTGCATTATATAAACTGAGGTAGCCAATATATAAAAATAATAAAATTAATTCTGATGTTAGTCTTGCGTCCCAGACCCACCAAGTCCCCCAAGTAGGTTTTCCCCACAGGGCGCCAGTCCATAAAGCAATAAAGGTCATGATTGCACCAGTAATAGCAATACTATTAGAGACACGATAAGCTAAACGGGCATTAAAAATCATTCCCATTGCCCCCCAAAATGCCATGGCTACGTAAAGAACCATCGACATCCATGCTGCTGGTACATGAATAAAAATAATGCGATACGAATCGCCTTGAACTGCATCTGTGGGCGCAAACAATAAGCCGAGGATAAGTCCAGCTACGCAGAGCACAATTGCGGAGATCCAAAAAAATGGGATGAGTTTTTTTGCTAAAAAATAAAACTTACTAGGAGCTGCAAATGTAAACCAATGAGTCGATTTGGACGGTTGAGAGTTCATGGCAGTAATGGTTTGCATAGAAAGTTTTATTTAATCGAGTACGATTCTTAAAGCTGAAGCACATGCTAGTGGAGCAAAAAAACTTGATAGAACACTGTAAGCAATTAAGAGGTATAAGTATACCGAATATTGCATATCTGTGTCGGCTGCATCTATTGCTAAAGTGCCTAAAATTAGAACCGGTATTAATAATGGCAGAATTAATAAAGAAATGAGTGCGCCAGAACTTTTTAAGCCTACGGTTAATGCCGCCCCAATAGAGCCTATAAAGCTCAGCGAAGGAGTGCCAAGCAACAAAGCAATAAAAAGAACTTGAATGGAATCAGACGAAAGATTGAATTGCAATGCAAGAATCGGTGAAATCAACAGTAGAATAAGCCCCGTATAGCACCAATGGGCAATCACTTTTGCAAAAATAATCATTTCTAAGGGACATACACTTAAAGCCAGTTGTTCGAGTACGCCATCTTGAAAGTCGTCATTAAATAAACGGCTTAAAGACAACATCACTGCTAACAGCGCACAAACCCAAATAATCCCTGGAGCAATTTGTTGTAAAAGTTTGATGTCAGAACCCAGAGCTAGTGGAAAAAGACTCACCACTAAAACAAAAAAGAAAATAGCTCCAAAAGTGTCTGAACCACGACGAATCGCGAGCGTAATATCCCGTTTAAAAATACTCAAAAGGATGCGTGCTGTAGAGATGGATGTCATACTCAAAACTCGATTCTAATTTCTCGATGTTGCAAAGAAGGTGCGATATGAGCAGCTTTTTCATGAAGATGACTTGTGAGCGCTACGAAGTGATTTTGCTCTAAGTGAAGCTCTAATTGCTTGCTCAGTATGTTGGAGCCACTGGCGTCTAAGCTATTAAAAGGCTCATCTAAAATCCACAGACGTTTTTCTAAAAGAGAAAGTTGGGTCAAGGCCACTCGTTGCTTTTGTCCCTGGGATAGATGTTTGGTTGGGAGGAATATGGTTTTACCTTGTAATTCCCAGGATTGAAGTGCTGCAATCATTTGATCCTGAGCCACACTTTGCCCATGAAGCTGAGTTAAAAAAGTCAGATTTTCAATAGCGTTTAACTCTGGCTTAAGCGGTGGTTGATGACCGATATAGAGAAGTTGTGAGCGATACATTTGGGCATCTATCGTAATTTTTTCACCACACCATAAAACAGCACCGGTGTTAGCACTGGACAAACCCGCAAGGATGCGTAATAAGGAAGATTTACCGCTACCATTGGCACCGCTCACAAATAATAGTTGACCCGGATCTAAAGTGAGATTGACATCACTCCAAAGTAGATGGCGACCACGTTGGCAGGAAATTTCCAGAGTATTAAGCATTGACTGGGGAAGGATTCGGGTTGAGCGCTTGCAGTGCCTCTTGAATAATTTTTAAAGTGCGAGAGGGATTTTCTTCATGAAACAAATGCCCCCCTTCCTCAATGTTGATTACGGCTTTTGGAAAGTATTGGTGGATTACTGGTAATAGGGAATTCTCTGGAACCCAGGGGTCCTGTGCCGCCACTAAAAAAGTGCATTTTGTCTTAAGTTGAGCGCCCTTCTGGAGTAAATCAGGAATATTAGAGGCGGCCATGAAGTTCATGGAACCATAGATGTGGCTTTGCACTCTGAATAAAAGATGATAGGGTTCGCGCTGCTTGTCTGAAAGAGTTGAATTTGTGGAGTCTAACAATTTATCAATCATGCCAGTCATCGGAATCGTATTCGCTAAAAAGCTGGCCACAAAACCAGAAGTCACGAGCGGATTAATTAATGGGCCCACAAAGTAATTGTAAATATTCGGAGGTGCAACAAACGATGGGTTAAGACCAATAATGGCCTTAGGCGGCTTTGCGTATAAGAGACTTAAGGCTAAACCACAGTTTGCACCCGCCGAATGCCCAATAATTGCATCAATCTGCGACAGATTGATTGATTTGAAGAGTGATTGCAAACTTAGTGCAATTTGGTCGATGTGTAAACCAGCTTTTTTTGCCCCTAAGGTAAAACCATGACCAGGCAGATCAGGCGCAATGACCGTGTAATCTTTTGCTAAAACCGGCAGGATTTTTTCCCAAGAGTGGGCAGATGCACCTGTGCCATGAATGAGAACAATAGTTTTAGCTAAGGGGTTTTTGTGCTGGCTGATTTGAAAATGCCAATCTAGTCCAGAGTCATAAAGAGTCTGGCTAAATTTACGATTGGGCCACTTGAGAGGAACACGAGATAGGTCATTGATTGGCATAAGTAATTATTACATGAAGCGTTGTAAAAGATATTTGTCAGTATATCTTTATCTGATTGCCTGATTGGTTCTAAAGTTATTGAAAATAAGGAGTGTTTAGCTAAAAAAATCAATCCAAATCATATGGTTAGTCATTTTTTTGAGATGGGTAGCGCTGTAAATCATCTGCTGCACAAGAAATTCCTGTAATTTTTATCATTGAAATGAATGTTATATTAATGCAACACGTTTAAAGGTCTTTTATGCTTGATTTTGTTTTATATAATGCCCCACAATCCACATGCAGTCAGCGTGTGCGCTTTGTACTCAATGCTAAAAAAATCCCATTTGAGCAACATTTGTTGGACTTATTTTCTGGGGATCAATTAAAGCCTGAATATAAAGCAATTAATCCAAATGCAGTTGTACCTGCATTGATTCATCAGGGAAGAACCGTCTTAGATTCTGCAGTCATTATGGAATATTTAGATGAAGTCATGCCTGGGCCTATCTGCTTTACCCCTACTGATCTTGTAGCAAAAGCCAATATGCGTTGGATGATGCGTTATATCGATGAGATACCCACCCCCGCGATCCGCGTACCTTCCTATAATCTTGCATTTTTACCGCATTTTCAAAAAATGTCTGAAGAAGAGTTTGTTGCGCTGTGCGAATCCAAGCCACTCCGAAAAGAATTTCTGATGGCAATGGGGCGAACAGGTTTCCCGCAAAAGGATATGGAGATGGCAACCGATAAATTACAACGCGCAGTCGTTCGCATGAACGAGTGGATTACGGCGTCTGGCGGACCTTGGTTAATGGGCAAAGAGTTAAGTCTTGCGGATATCGCTGTCATGCCAGTGATTGTTCGTATGGCAGATATCAATATGGATGATGCTTGGCAAGGTATGCCGCAGATGGTTACTTGGTTAAAAAATATTCAGGCACATGAAGCTTTTGAGCCAACGTACTACAGTGGTTCATTGCTTACTGAGAAATATCCTCATTTAGCTTCTTTGAAGAAAAAATAATTAATCAAAAAACTTTTTTTCCCAAGCCTCAAAATCAGCAAGACCTAGAGAAGCATTGTATTGTGGACCACTAAGCATGTTCTGACGAAGCCCGGCAATGTTGCCGGAAGACTTTAATTCCGTTAACGCTTGTTGCATAGCATAACCAAAAATGCATCTTCCAAGGCTTGGGTGAATTGCAATATCGATACCTAAAGATTTCATCTGACTTGCTTTTAATTCTGAAACAGCACCACCCACATCAACATTAAACAAACAAGTCGATTGGACTTCGTCTTTAATTCTCCGGATCATCTCTAAGGCATTCGGACTTGGTTTTAATTCAACGAAGACAGCATCAGCACCTTCAGTAATAAACGCTTTTGCTCTTTCAATGGCATGATCTAAGCCTAAACTTGCGGCACAATCTGTTCTGGCAATAATCATCAAACTCCCATCCACACGACTTGAGGTGGCAGCTTTAATTTGATTGATCGCCTCTTTAAAGTCCAACACCGAACGCGCTCCTTCAAATTGTGCACAACGTTTAGGGAAGCGTTGATCTTCAATATGAATCGCGCTAACACCTGCGGCCTCAAACTCCTGAACTGTCCGTTGAATATTAAAAATCCCACCGTAGCCAGTATCCGCGTCGCAGATTAAGGGTAAGTGGGTACATGCGGCAATTCGTCTTGCATGATCAGCCATTAAAGTGAGATCTACTTGCCCAATATCTGGATGACCTAAGAGCGATGCCGAAACGCCATTACCCGTCAGGTAAACCGCTGAAAAACCAGCATTAGTCACAAGTTTGGCACCATAGGCATCATAAATCCCCGGGGCAATGACAGCATCGATACCGTTGATTAACTGACGTAGCTGTTGCCTTTTCATCCCGGGACTTACATTCATGCTGCAAAATTCCAATCAGGATGTTTCGTAATGAAATTCAGTAAACCACCCATTTGAATAATTTTTAAGATTTCTTGAGGTAAGGGAGTAAAGGGGATTTTATGGGCTTTAGAAATAACTTGGCCAAGCTGTAAATCAACTTTTAAGATTTCACCCGCTTGAATGTCAGAAGTATCACACTCAATAATCGGTAGACCATTATTGATTGCATTACGAAAGAATTGTCGACCAAAAGATGGTGCCAATATACATTTGATATTCATCAAATGCAGAACATGGATCGCTTGCTCTCTGGAGGAGTTGATGCCAAAGTTTTTACCTGCAACTAAAATACCACCACCATTTGCAATCACACCTTGAGCAAAACCAGGCTCTAATTTATCAAAAGCAACCGTACTCACATATTCGCTATCTTTACCAGGAAGATATTTACTGGAGCAATTGATGTCTGTATTCACCTCTTCACCCAGCAAGAAGGTATTTCCCTCGATTAACATATTGTTCATATATTTCTCCAATTGCCACCGGCGACAGTTCTAGGATCAGTAATAAAGCCAGTCAGGGCAGAAGCGGCAACAGTTGCTGCAGATCCTAACCAAATATCAGCTTCATCATTGGAGAGTCGTCCTTTAAAATTGCGATTTGCACTAGATATGACAGTCTCTTGATTACCAGGAACTAAATGATTGGTAATACCTACGCACGTTCCACAACCAGCTGCTTCAAAAGAGGCGCCAGCGGAGGTAAGGATTTCAATTAGACCCTCGCGCAAGGCTGCTAAATAGATCTGACGAGAAGCGGGGGTGACAATCATACGCACACCCTTGGCTAATTTCTTGCCCTTTAAGATGTGAGCCGCTTGCCGAATATCATCGAGTCGGCCATTGGTGCATGTGCCAATCAGAGCAAATTGAATTGCTTGACGATCGATTTGATCTGTTCCTACGACATCATCAACATGATGCTTTCTAGCCACTTGAGGCGCCAGAGTTGAGACATTCAATTGATCCTTAAACGCATATATTGCATCGTGATCAGCATAGACTGGTGCAGGAGTTTTGGCGCCATGGGCAGATAACCAGTCAATAGTTTTTTGATCCGCTTCTAAAATCGCTGCTTTAGCACCTAGTTCAGCAGCATGATTACATAGGGTCATGCGGTCATCAATATCCATTTTGCTGACTGCTGAACCAATATATTCAATTGCTTTATAGTTCAAGCCTTCAGCTTTGAATTTGCCTAATAGATATAAGGTGATATCTTTTGCCCATACCCCTGGTTGCAGTTCGCCATTGAGGTGAATTTGCACAGATTCAGGTACTCTAAACCAAAGTTTGCCACTAGCCATTACCGCCGCAACATCACTTCCTTCAATCCCAGTCCCAAATGCATTAAAGGCACCATAGGTCACTGAATGGGTATCAGTACCTACAATCAAATCACCACTCGTGAGATGCCCTCCTTCAGGCAATACTTGATGACAAATCCCATCACCGATATCATACAAATGTGTATGAGCTTGATCAGCAAAGGCCCGCATTTTTTGATGAATCTCAGCGGCCTCTGGGTGAGGAGGAGGTGAGTAATGATCTAAAACCAAAGCGGTGTTTTGCGTAAATTTGAGGGCATCTTTATCTAATTTACTCATCATCTTGATGGTATTCGATGCGCGCGTGTCTGTGACCATCGCAAAGTCAACATCACAGACGACAACTTCACCAGCTTTGACGGAATCTTTTTGCGCTCTTTTGGCAAGAATTTTTTCACTGATGGTGTGTCCCATTATTTTTCCCATGGTATTTTTTTAATGATTTTTCCCCAAACTTCATATTCAGATTTGACGTAACTATAAAGTTCAGTAGGTGAGTTGGGGGAGGCTTCTAGTCCAACACGATGTAAGCGATCAAGCGTGTCTGGATCACGCATCGCCTTTGTGAGAGCAATATTTAATTTATTGACAAGTTCGGCAGGCATTTTAGGTGGTCCGACAAAGGCGTACCAATTATCCGCTTGGTATCCTGGATAGCCTTGTTCGGCAATCGTCGGCACATTGGGTAATGTAATTGCACGTGTTGAGCCGGTTACACCAAGCGCTCTTAATTTTCCCGCTTCAATGAACGGAATTGCCGTAGGCGTGCTTGCAAAAATCGCAGTGATATTGCCGCCTAGCAAATCATTCATAGCAGGCCCACCACCTTTATAGTTGATGTGCTGGGCATTCATGCCAGAGCGAACTTTAAGAAGTTCGCCCGCAAGGTGACCCGTACTGCCATTCCCGGAAGAACCAAAAGTTACAAATACTTTTTTATCTTTGCCTGCATTGATAAAGTCTTTCAGATTTTTAATCGGTGAATCTGCTTTGACAACTAGGATATTGGAAAAAGTAACGCCCTGAGTAATCATGCTGAAGTCTTTTAAAGGATCAAAACTCGTTCCTTCAGGCATGTGTGGATTGATTGCTAAAGATCCTATGGTAGTTAATAAAATAGTGTATCCATCAGCAGGTGCCTTGACGATGTAATCACTCGCAAGATTGCCACCTGCTCCGGGTTTGTTTTCAATAATGACGGACTGTCCGATATATTCGCTAAACTTCGGGACTATCAATCGTGCAGCGGTATCTGAGCCGCCACCTGCTGAAAAGCCAATAGTTAAACGGATAGGCTTATTTGGATAATCAGCATTTGACTGGGCAAAGCCAGAGGATGTGAAGAAGATAATCATTCCAACAAAGAGTATTTTGCTGGGTAGTTGCATCAATGAAAACTTCTTCATGTTCATCCTCCTTAATTCATTTGAATGGGATCAATACCTGCAAGTTCTGCACAAGTATGCAGGTTTTTGAGCAATCCTGCCGGAATTGGGATCCCTTCGAGACTTCTTTTTTGCTTCGCCTGAGCTGCCCCATCACCAGGAACTCGAATCGTTGAAACATTTGGCAATGGTTTGGATGATTTAATTTCACTAATAAGTTGATCAGCTGATTGAGTCATATTTTGGAAACCCGCTAAAAATTCAGGGTTTACCGCAATAATAGTTTGACCTGTATTGGTTACAGCAGTTTCGTCATCATTGAAGTCGACAAGTTGTGATCCAACGGCAGCACCATTCATTGAGCCAGCTAAAAGAGCGATCATCAAAGATAAGCCATAACCTTTGTAATCCCCGATCGGCAGAAGAGTCCCTTCAGAGGATCGCTGTGGATCAGTTAAAGGATTACCTTGCTTGTCAATCATCCAGCCAACAGGCATTGGTTCTCCTGCTTGCGCTTTCATTTTGACCTTGCCATATGCAGCAACAGTAGTTGCCATATCTAAAACAACTGGGCCTTGTTGACTACTAGTTGGTACAGAGATCGCAATGGGGTTGGTGGATAACAGAGGGTCGACCCCTCCCCATGGAGCCATATGATTGGCACTTCCTACGGCCATATAAATACCGACAAGACCCGCCTCCGAAACTAAATTGGCATAAGTTGAACCAGCACCTGCATGATTTCCATAGCAACAACCCATCCATCCAATTCCGGTTACTTTGGCTTTAGCAATTGCCATTTCGGCACAGCGATGCATCACTAAATGGCCCATGGCATTATCACCATGAAGTAGTCCGATAGAAGGAGCATCTTGCAACATTCTCATTTGCGGATTTAAGTTAATACCACCAGATTTAATTCGGCGTGCGTATTGCAATAAGCGAAACACACCATGTCCATCGGCACCAGATAAATCCGTGCGAACCATTAAGTCGGCACACAAAGTGGCATCTTGAGTTGGCATACCAAGACCAACAAAGACCTTGGCGATAAAACCTCTTACTTCTTTAGCACTTAAATAATTTTTGTCCATATTTGGCTTCCAGTAGCATATTTTTTCACTGCCGCTTCATCAAAATTAAATCCAAGACCTGGAGTTTGATGCAACATCAAATCGCCTTTTTCAAAGCTTAATTGTTTATCAATCAAGCGACGGAAATTGAGAACCTGATCATCGGTAAAGAACTCAACAAAACGGGCATTCGGCGTTGCAGCAACCAGTGGCGCATGTAGATCATGGAACCAGTGCGGACTGACAGTAACACCTTTTGAGTCAGCAAATGCTGCAATGCGGCGCCACTCACTTATACCGCCACAAACTGCCGCGTCCGTTTGTAAAATTTCACAGCCACCGGCTTCTACAAGCTCACGATGACGCCAGCGACCCACCTCGATCTCACCTGTCGCAACTGTAATCGTAGTTCGACTGGCCAGGCGTGCATGTAAGTCGATAGCATCTGGCGAAAAAGGCTCTTCAATCCAATAAGGGTTGTACTGTTCAAATCTTTGAATATATTCCATGGCAGTTGGCAGGTCGCGCCAAGCATTATTGGCATCCATTGTCACAATGATGTCATCACCAACAGCATCTCTGACTGCTGCCAAACGTTCTTCTTCTTCACGCGGAGAAAGACGACCCGTTTTCATTTTGACAGCTTTAAAACCCATAGCCACATAGGATTCCATCTCTTTTGCTAAAAGGGCAGGTGTTTTGCCATCCACATAATAACCGCCACTTGCATACGCGGGTACGCGGTCGAGGACTACAGCACCTAAGTATTGGTGTAACGGTAAACCAACAGAGCGTGCATTTAAATCCCAAATCGCTGTATCTAATATCGAGATACCACGCATGACCGAACCAGAGCGACCTTGTAAGATTGACTCAGAGTACATTTCTTGCCAAAGACCTTCGCTGCGATGGCTTTCTTGACCAATAATGATGGGTGCTAATAATTGCTCCACAGCAACTTTAGCAATTTCACCAGCTTTACTACCCACGTAGCAAAAGCCAATACCTTCAACACCATCCGTGTTAGTTACTTTAACTAAACAATAGTGACGTTCGGAGACAGTGCGAGTGGAAAAAGACGTGACTTGGTCTAAGGGCACGCTGACATTAGCAACATGGACTGATTTAATAATGGACATAGTGGTTTCTCTCTGTTGATTAATTGATTTGATGTGAACTACGAAGATTCATTTTGAAGGTGTAACGATTTTCTGGATGATGCGTCATGGAGATTTCAAATGGATTACCTTCTTGATCAAAATACCTTCTTAGAACCACTAAAGAAGATGATCCAGTTGGAACACCCAATAACTCAGCATGTTTTTGAGCGAGTCTTGAAGAAGAAATCTCCACATCGGCATGTGCAATACTGACGCCAAAGTGTTTTTCAATTTGCGAATACACCATTTCGCGTGAGTGGTCTTTCATTTGAGTTAACTTAGCAAACTTTTGCAAAATATAAATATCTGTCCACGCTAGTTTAATGTTGGTTTCTTCTTCTAGTCTAATCGCTCCAATATGATACCAAGCAGAACCGATAGGAGCCTGTAAGATTTTTTGTAAATCTTGATCACACTCCACATATTCTTCAATATGGCTTTCTCTATAGGTGTTGCGTGGGTAATTCAAAATCTCCCCTAGAGAGTTAAAACTTTGACTAAATTTCCTGGGTTGTGAGGTCGAAATTACTTTTGTTGCTGCCCCTTGATGGCGATAGATATAACCATTTTCTTGTAAAAACTGCAATGCTTGCCTGACCGTTTGGCGACTGACATGAAAGTCGGTAGCTAACTGATTTTCGGAGGGAAGATTATCCCCAACCGACCAAACACTAGATTGGATTTGTTCGACAAGTTGCTCTGCAACTTGCCGATACAAAACCACTCTTTTCGTCACTGCTTGTAACATATCAGCTAAGACCAAACATCTTTTTACCAGCTACTGGTAAGCGCGCTTTGAGAATATCGCCAGACATCGATTCAGTAATGTAAAGATCTCTGCCATCACCGCCAGTACAAATATTTGCAAGATGGTGGTGGTGTTTGTTTTCAGAGTAGATCAAATGGGTTGGTAGCATGTTGCTATCAAAGCGCCAAACGCCGACGCCAAGGTGGCATACGAGTAAACCATTTTCCGAATCCATTTCAATACCATCAGGACCAGCAGCACCGCCAGATAATTGAATTGCAACACCTGTTTTTGAAACTGAACCATCCGCCATGATTGGCAAGCGCCAAATTTGTTGTGAGCGCGTTACAGCTACATAACAATGCTTATCGGTAGTTGATAAAGTGATGCCGTTAGGACTAGGGACATTGAGAGCTAAACGATCTAATTGACCATTGGCGCGTAAACGGAAAACCCGACCTGTTGGATCGGCAATCCCAGTTTGACCCTGGTCAGTAAAGTACAGGTCGCCATTCGCTGCAAAGTGCAGGTCATTTAAGCCCTTAAATGATTCGCTATACATGGAGCCTAAGATTGTTTCAATTTTGCCGGTTTTTGTATCAAGGCTTAGGAGCCCCATTTTGTAATCACAAATAAATGCTCTGCCATCTTTATGAAACTTTAAGCCGTTTGGCCAACCGTCATATTGGGTAATAAGTTCCCATTCACCTTTGGTAGAGATTCTAAAAATGCGGCCATAGGGAATATCAACAAACCATAAATTACCTTCACGGTCAAAAGATGGGCCTTCTAAAAAACATTCAATTTCAGCACCTTGGCGATTTGGATCTGCCCAAGAAGTTCGTTTTGGATTACGAAATTTCGCTGGCATTGACATGAATAATTCGGCTTTAATTAATTCTACTTGTTGGAAGGGATTAAACACGAGAATGGCTCCTTACTTGTACGAACAGGTTTAATAAAAAAGACTAGCTTAATAATAGTATTAAAATTATTGAATAATTTATTGGTTACAATTAAATAAATTTAATTATTCAAAAGTATACAGAAACTACTTGTGCGAACAAGTTTGTTTTGGAGTGTGAGGAGACCTATGAAAAAAGTTGTCATATTGGGCACTGGAATTATGGCCGTCGGCATTGCCGCAGGTTTTTTGGCTACTGCACATGCTGTCATTTTGTTAGGTCGAAATACCGAACGTGCCAAGAGTCAAGAAGACGAGATTGTCCAGCTAACGAAGGATTTGAACCCCCTCTGGAATGCCCAAGAAACACCATTAATATTTGGAGCAATTGATGATTGGAGTGATTGGTCCGACGTGATTTGGGTTCTAGAAACCATTAAAGAAGATATGGGTCTAAAGAAAGCCTTATTTGCTCAGTTAGATCACAGAGTGCCATCGGATATCCCAATCGGTAGCAATAGTTCTGGATTTCCAATATCAAAAATTGCCGAGAGTTTACCTACAGCCTACCGGATGTTTAATGCGCATTACTTCATGCCTGCACACATTGTTCCTTTAGTAGAGGTGGTATTGGGAGAAAAATCAGACCCGCAAATGGGTGAAGAAGTTTGTCAGTTATATCGCGCCGCTGGTAAAAAACCTGTTTTGGTTAGAAAAGATATTCCAGGTTTTTTAGCAAATCGTATACAACATGCGCTCATGCGTGAGGCATTGTCACTGGTAGATGCCGGTATTGCAACACCTGATGATGTGGATACTGCCGTACGTTATAGCTTTGGTTTTCGTTATGCGGCGGTTGGTCCGATGACGCAAAAAGAAATCAGTGGTTGGGAAGGAATGGCAGGAGCTTCTGTCGAAATTTGGCCATCTTTATATAATGTGACAGGTTTGCAACCGGTCATTGCGACTCTGATCGCCAATGGTAAGTATGGGATGAAATCGAAAGAAGGTTTTAGAACTTGGAGTGATGAAGAAATGAAAGAAATGCGTCGTAAATACAATGCCCGGCTAAAAGGAGCATTTGACGTGTTGCAAATTGAAATTGATTAATTTGTGTATGATTGTTGGTTGTTGTTTTTGCTTTTGTAGTTGTGGTTCAGGTTGTATTTAAAAACATTTAATTGGAGTTGTTATGGAAAATCAAAAAAATTATAAAGACATCATTTTTGAAGTAAAAGATCAAGTAGCTTGGATCACGATTAATCGTCCACGTGTGCTCAATGCATTTAGAGAGCAAACTCTTGACGAAATGATTGACGCAGTCAAATTGACTCGTGAAGACCCATCGATTGCTTGTATCGTGTTTAAAGGCGCAGGCGATAAAGCTTTCTCAGCTGGCGGTGATTTCTATGCGATGAAGAGATTAACATTCACGAATGGTTCGATGTGGAATGACCGTATGTTGGGTCTTGCAATGGCGATTCGTGGTGTTGCGATTCCTGTAATTGCGATGGTAAATGGTTGGTGCGTCGGTGGTGGTCATGAACTCGCCTTATGGTGTGATTTAGTTATTGCATCTGAAAAATCTATGCTAGGTCAAACAGGCGCAAAAGTTGGCGCATGTCCAACCGTTGGAGCAACTCAATACTTACCAAGAATTGTTGGTGAACGGATTGCTCGTGAAATGATTTTCTTGGCTAAGCGTTTTGATGCTAAAGAAGCTGAGAAAATTGGCTTGATCAATAAATGCGTGCCAGAAGCCAAACTCATGGAAGAGACACTTGCTTGGTGTGAAAGCATTAAGAGCCATAGTTCACAAACGATTCGTATGACGAAGAAGAGTTTGAATTTCGAATCAGATCAAATGTATGCATCTTGGCAGCATGGTATGGAGTTGTTAGCCTATGTTTGGGGATCAGAAGAATGCTTAGAAGGTATGAATGCATTCCTCGAAGATCGTAAGCCAGATTTCCAAAAATTCCGTCTACAAAATAAAGCAGCTCTTGCGGATTATATGGATGGCTTTCATAAGAATTTGAATGCACCACCTGATATGCGCAATCTCTAAAATGTCAGAAGTAAGTCAATCTACTGAAGGTGCTTTAACTGGCTTTAAGGTCCTTGATCTCAGTCGCGTTCTCGCTGGTCCATGGTGTGGGATGCTTCTGGGTGATATGGGTGCCGAGGTTGTTAAAGTGGAATCCCCTAAATCTGGCGATGATACTCGGGCATGGGGCCCTCCCTTTTTGGAAGGGGAATCCTCTTATTATTTAGGATGTAATCGTAATAAAAGAGGAATTACTATCGACTTTTCCCAGCCAGAAGGGAAAGACTTACTGGCAACTTTAATTCCTCATTTTGATGTTGTGCTAGAAAATTTTAAAAATGGTACTTTAGAAAAATGGGGATTTGATCAAGCATGGTTTGAGAAAAATGCTCCGCGAGTGGTACGTTGTTCAATCACCGGTTACGGCACACAGGGGCCTCTTTCTCAATTACCTGGATATGATTTTATATTGCAGGCAGAATCTGGTTTGATGAGTATTTGTGGCGAAGAGCAGGGTGTTCCGAGTAAATATGGCGTTGCGATTGTTGATATTGCAACTGGCATGATGGCTGCGAATGTCATCCAAGGTGCTCTTTTAGCTAGATATCGAACTGGACTAGGTCAGCATGTGGAAGTCGCTTTATATGACACTTCGATTGCCCTATTAGCCAATGTGGGTTCAAGCCATTTAGCTACCGGTAAAGATGCACGCCGTTTTGGTAATGGTCATCCGACAATTGTTCCTTATACAACTTTTGATGCAGCGGATAAGTTAATTGCACTGGCAATTGGCAATGACGGCCAATTTGCTAAATTAGCGGAAATTTTAGGTCATCCAGAGTGGGCTAGTAATGAAAAATATCAAACCAATACAGCGCGCATAGGTAATCGTGAAGAAGTGGATGCGATGGTCGCAGTGGAACTGAAAAAAATACACTCTTCAAAATTAATCCCATTACTTCGTAAAAATGGAATTCCCGTAGGGCCTGTTAACACCGTTGCTGAGGCGCTTGCTACAGAGCATACTCTTGCAAGACAAATGATCATTAAGCATCAGCATCCTACCATTGGTGAATTAAAAACACTCGGCACCCCTCTGAAAATGCATCAAACTCCTACCGCAGTTCGTTACCCTCCACCACGTTTGGGGGAACATACGCAAGAGGTACTTTCTGAATATTTGGATCAGAAGCTTATTGAGGAACTGCGAGTACGAAAAGTGATTACTTAATCCTAAGACTATCAATTTTCTAAAACTAAGGGAAATCACTAGGTTGCAAAAGGTTGACGTAAAATGGTTACGACGTAAACTATTGAGTATTCGCAATATAATCTGGTACATGCATACTAATAACAATTAGTAGTCACAAAATATTAATAGAAAATTTATCAATTGGAGACAAAATGAATTTGAGTAAAAAGCTAATAGCTAGTATGGTAATTGGGTCGATGATGGGGGTGGCTCAAGCGCAAGCCCCTGCGGCTCCTGCCGAAGTAAAAATTGGAATCGTCTCTTTCTTATCTGGACCTGGAGCTGCACCATTTGGTGTTCCTGCTAGAAATACGGCAGAGATGTTAGCTGATGCATTTAATAATGCCAAAGCACCTGCGCCTTACAACGTTAAAGGTTTTGGTGGAATGGCTGTCAAGCTTGTCGTCATCGATGAAGCTGGTTCTCCTACTAACGTGGTTACTGAATATCGCAATTTAGTACAACGGGATAAAGTTGATATTGTGATTGGCTATGTATCAAGTGGTAACTGTTTGGCTGTAGCGCCAATTGCTGAAGAATTAAAAACCTTAACCTTAATGTATGACTGTGGTTCACCACGATTGTTTGAGGAAAGTCCTAAAAAATATGTTTTCCGTGCGGTAAATCATGCGACAGCTGATAGCGTGGGAGCAGCTTTATACGTTAAAGCAATCAAACCAACCGCAAAAACATACTCAGGCCTTAATCAAAATTATGCATTTGGACAGGACTCCTGGTCAGATTTTCAGGGTGCTGTAAAAATGGTAATGCCGCAGTTACAAGAAAAAACTTCACAAATGCCTAAGTTGTTCGCAGGACAGTACAGTGCAGAAATTTCTTCTTTGTTAGAAAGTAAATCCGATGTGATTCACTCAAGTATTTGGGGTGGTGACATGGAGGCATTTATTCTTCAAGCTGGGCCGCGTGGTCTATTTAAACAATCTTCAGTGATTCTCACTGGAGGTGAAGTATCCATGTTTAGATTAGGCACAAAGATTCCAGAAGGAACTATTATTGGCGCACGTGGACCTTACGGCGTATATGCTCCCAAATCAGCTTTAAATGATTGGTATCGTTCAAACGTCATCGACCGTTATAACGCTCCACCAAATTTAGCTGCTTATCAAATGGCACATACAATGATGGCTACTAAATTAGCCTTTGAAAAAGCTTTAGCCGCAAATGGCGGTAATAAGCCAAACTCTGATCAAATTGCTGATGCAATGCGCGGCATGACATATGAAGGGCCAGGCGGTGTGCATAAATTCAACTTGAGCAATGGTCATCAAGCAACAGCAGAAATGGTCTATGGTCGTGTGAAGCATGTTAATGGCCAAATTCAACTAGTTGACCAAAAGCGTTTTACGCCAGATCAGGTAATGCCTCCTGATGGTGTAAAAGCTGCTGATTGGATGGCTTCTAAGAAGCAATAAAAGATTTTTCAAACTTAGAAGAAATAAAACGAGGTCAATGACCTCGTTTTTCAAAGGCACGTCATGTCAAATTTACTAATTGTTTTAATTGATGGTATTAATTATGCAGCTTGGTTATTCATATCAGCTGTAGGTTTAACACTTATCTATGGAGTTATGCGGGTATTAAATGTGGCGCATGCCAGTTTTTATGCCTTTGGCTGTTATGTAGCAGTCACACTTGCGGGATATTGGTTCAGTCATAACTACCCACCCCATTTATCTTTTTTTGCTTTATTTGGGGCATCTTTCGTGGCTGGTTTTGCCATCGGCTGGATATTGGAAAGATTTTTATTGCGCTATCAATACGCTAAAGATGAAGTAGTAATTCTTTTGATCACTTATGCAGTCTTTTTGATTCTGGACGATGTACTTAAATTAATTTGGGGCGTTGACCCATATTACGCTTCTGATCCATATGAGCTTTTGGGGACCTTTAATGTCGGTGATATGACCTATCCTAACTATTATTTATTGATGATAGGTTCAGCAATTGTATTAAGTTTAGGTTTAACTTATATGCTCAAAAAGACGCGCTCTGGTAAGTTGTTGGTGAGCGTGATTCATGATCGCGAAATTAGTTCAGCGATGGGAATCAATGTCGGACGATTTTTTAGTTTGACGTTCTCTTTTGGTTGCGCACTTGCTGCAATTGCTGGCGGGATTACTACGCCAACGATTTCTGTAGTGCCGGGCTTAGGTGTTGATGTAATCGTTCTTTCGTTTGCCGTAGTCGTCACGGGTGGCTTGGGAAGTTTACCGGGCACCGCCTTGGCAGCAATCATCATGGGCGTAGTTCGATCATTCTGCGTACATTACGTCCCGCAATTAGAACTATTTGTTATTTTCTCAGTGATGGCATTGGTTCTCGTGTTTCGTCCAAGAGGTTTATTTAGTTTGGCGGAGGCAAGAAAGATATGAAGCTAGATAAGTCATTAATTTATATGATTGGTTTCTTAGTTGGAATCCTGATTGCATCGCCGTGGTTACCACAATGGATTTTATTCATTATCACGCTTGCAGGCGCCAACGGTTTGGTGGTCTTAGGCTTAATGCTTTTTATGCGTCTTGGCTTAGTATCTTTTGGGCAAGCATTATTCTTTTGCGCGGGAGCCTATACAACTGGTATGTTGTGTCTTTTGCTTAAGGTGACTGATTTGTTTGTATTGCTTTTGGCAAGTGGAATTGTTGCTGGTTTTCTTGCCTACTTGTTAGGGTTCTTGTTGGCTAAATATCGAGCCATATTTTTTGGGCTATTATCTTTAGCCTTTTCAATGATTTTATATGGTGTTTTAGTTAAGAGTGAAAAATTAGGCTCAACAGACGGCTTTACTGTGTCGGGTCTAACGATATTTGGTTGGACTCCTGAAACAACCCAAATGAAAATTGTTTTATATGGCATCACTGTGCTTTCTGTCATTGTTGCGTTGTTATTTGTCAATATGATTTTAAAAAGCCCACGCGGGCTCTTACTGACTGCGATTCGTGATAATGAAATACGTGCTGAATATATGGGGGCTTCTGCAAAAAGTACGATTCATTTGATTTATATTATTGCTGGAGTCTTATCCGGCGTTGGTGGTGCCATTGCAGCCATGGTATCTGGCCATATTGATCCCAACATGACCTTTTGGACATCTTCTGGAGAGTTTGTATTTATTGCAATCTTGGGGGGTATTGGTAGTGTGAGCGCACCATTTGTGGGGGCTCTTATTTTTGGTGCTATTCAAACGATTGCATATGGTTATTCTCCAAACACATGGCAAATGACCATTGGTATTTGTTTAATTGTGGTGATTTTGCTATTGCCTGAGGGTTTATGGTCCTTGGTTGAAAAAATGAGGAAAAAATCTCGTGTCTAATATTATTCTCACTGCGAATAACCTGAATAAAACCTTTGGTGCGGTAACTGCTGCCGTAAAAATTAATGTCGAGGTCGAAGAAGGTGCTTGTATTGGCTTGATTGGAACAAACGGTGCAGGCAAAACTACGTTTGTAAACATGATTACTGGTTATCTGAAGCCTGATACTGGATCGATTAACTTCAATGGCATGGACATTACGCTTTTACCTCCAAGGAAAATCACGCAGCTTGGTATCTGTCGATCATTTCAGATTCCGCAGCTTTATAACACTATGACAACATTGGAAAATCTGGAAGTCAGTTATGGCATCATCGCACTTCAAGAAAGTAAAGGCGCATTAACCACAAACACAAATGCGATTATTCCTTCTTTTGGTAAAAGTATTCGTGAGCTTGCTTTGGACAGTATTGCCAAATATGGCTTGACTGATTATCAAGATCAAATTACTAAAGTACTGCCAGGAGGCGTGCGCAAAGTACTTGATATAGCCATGGCAATGTCAACACGTCCTAAAATACTTTTCTTAGATGAGCCGACCAGTGGCGTTTCTGCTGAAGAAAAATTCGACATGATGGATATGATCATGGGGGTAATCCGTAATTCAGGAACAACAGTTTTGTTCGTGGAGCATGATATGGAAGTTGTCATGCGATATGCTCAGCGAGTGCTTGCATTTTATGAAGGGGCAATTATTGCGGACAATCATCCTGATATTGCACTAAAGGATGAGCGTGTTCTTAAATTTATCGTCGGGCATTCACAAGCCCAGCATGTATTATCGGAAAAATCAGATGCTTAAAATATCAGATCTCAATGTATCGATTCAATCAGTAGATATTCTGAGGAATGTTTCAGCAGAGTTACCAACTGCTTCAATGGCTGGTTTAGTCGGAAGAAATGGCGCTGGAAAGACGACCTTGATGAAGAGCATTATGGGTATTTTGCCTGCAAAATCTGGTTCAATTGAGTTTCATGGTCAGGATTTATTGAGAGTCCCAACCAATTTACGTAACCAATTAGGCATTGGATATATGCCTGAAGATCGCCGTTTGATTCCTGACTTAACGGTTGAGGAAAATATTCTTCTTCCTTTATGGGCTAATAAATCCAAAGAGCCAAAGCAACGTTTAGATTATGTTTACAACATCATCCCAGAATTAATTCAATTTGCACCTAGGCGTGGCTTGCAACTTTCAGGTGGTCAACAAAAGTTAGTTGCTCTAGGGCGGGCGCTCATGATTGGCACAAAGTTATTGTTATTGGATGAGCCATTTGAAGGGATTGCACCCGCACTTGCGCAACGTCTGGCAGAGGTCATTAGCCAATTAAGAAGTGAAGGAATGGCGGTTATATTTTCTGAGTCAGATTTACAATACTCTCGCCATTTGGTACAAAATGTATTTGAAATTGACCGCGGTATTTTGACAAGTCAGTCAATTCAACTAAGTTAATTCAATTCGGTACCTGAATCATTTGACCTGTTTCAACTGAGTTCACAATGGATTCGAACATCGCGATAGTTTGCCCCATTTGTAACGGCGAGATGGGGTAGTCAATCTGCACGAATTGACTGACATCACCCGCGTGGAATTCTTTTGGTATAGCTAGAGCAAAAGCCTCTAATTCCGCCTTTACAGAGTCAAGCTGAGGTAGCAAATGGCGATCGATACGACCTCCTTTATAGCGGACAACCACTTCATTTTCACCAATCGCTTCAATCGAAGCTTGGTCACCAAATACATGGACACGATAAAAAATAGGCGTGGCTCTGACCATTGCAAAATAACCGCTTAAGCCGTTCGTAAACCGCACACTGACTGACGTTGAGTCACGTGGGTCAGGGCCAGTTCTTTGTGAACTAACCAAGGCACTTACTTGAGAAGCTGGCCCCATGAGATTCACAAATGCTTCAATTAAATGAATCCCAGTACCCGTTAAACCCCCAGCAGGAGATTCAGCAGGAGATTCACGCCAGTCAGAAAAAAAACGCGTTGAATGATCGTTACTATAATGGCCTTCAATGTGTAAGAGCTGGCCTAAAATATTGCTTTTAACGAGTTCACGTAATTTTTGCATGGAAGGCCAAAAATGTTTGTTTTGACCAACCGCAAGAACCACTTGATGATTTGCACAGGCATCGATTGCTTGAAGAGCTTGCGCATAATGCAAGGTTAACGGCTTTTCACAAAAGACGTGCTTACCAGCTTTTGCTGCGGCAATAATTTGTTCGGCATGCAGTGAGTGGGGAGTCGCCAAGACAATGGCTTTAATATCGGGTTGTTGTAAGGCGAATTCAAAGCTGTCAGACAATGCCATTGACATACTATTTGCGAATTCTTTGGCCTCATCAACTTCTTTGGTTACGCCAAGAGTGAACTGAATCTCTTTACTTTTATGTTGGATGGACTGGGCAATATTTTTACCCCACCATCCCATACCAATGAGTGCTGCATTAATCATCTTTTTGCTTCCTTATTACACAGTATGTTGATCGATAACTGCTTGATTGACTTCAATCCCTAAACCAGGTAAGGATGAAATCGTGAAAAATCCATTGATGGGTTGTTCTTGATGACTGACCACATCATTGGCGAGATAGAGGTGAGTTGGACTAACTCCCCAATTGACGTTGGGCAGAGCAGCGCTAAGATGAAGAAGTGCAGCCGCACCAATCCCTGTTTCAGCCATTTTGCTAGCAAGATTGATTTGTAGTTTGAACGCCTGACAAATATGTCCCGCACTCATAACCCCAGATAAACCACCTAATTTCAGGGTTTTTAAAGAAACACCTTGCACGCCATCTCTTGCGGCGGCAAGAATGTCATCTGTGGATGTAACTGATTCATCAAGCCCGATTGGAATAGGGCTCGTTTTGGCCAGTGTTTGAATCCCTGTAATATCTTTTTTATGCAAAGGTTGTTCTAAATAAGCGAGTTGGGTATTTTTAACTGCTTGAACGTAGCGCGTTGCTTGTTCTAAACTCATACCCATATTGGCATCGGCACAAATTTGTAAACTATCACCAAATTTTTCGCGAATAGCGATGGTTAAGGCAATATCATCATCGAGTGATTTAACACCCAGTTTTAGTTTAAAAAATCGATAACCTTGACCCCATTTTTTTTGTGCTTCAGATAAATCTTGCTCAATACTACTATTGCCGATCAACCATAGAGGAGGTACTTGATGTCGCTGTTGACCGCCTAGAAGTAAATGCACGGGCACCTTTAAATATTTTCCAAGAAGATCATACAAGGCAACATCAACCGCTGCTACAGTGCTCGTGGCATCTTTTGTTATTCGATTAAGTTGTTGGGTAATACCCGATAATTCCAAAACATTTTTACCAATTAAAAAATCATGAATCTCTTTATGAAAACTAGTCAGCATATCTGTTAACGATGCACCCCCATGACTTGGTGCAGAAGACGCCTCTCCCCAGCCTACAAGACCATTCTCTGTTTCAATTCGAATTAAAAGACTTTCTACCGTCCGCAATTCCACACCGGCCATGAGCACGACTTTATTGAGCGGCAGGTTTAAACCAAACGCATCAACACGTTTAATAATGAGTGGCTCTATGGCTTGATTGCTAACATTCATAATCCATCCTTTAGGGGTTTATTGTTTAAACGGTTGTGATAGATTGCCTCATAAATCATGGCATTATCCATATCACCGTGACCATCTTGTAGTTGCGATTGCAGTAACTTGATATAAATCTCTGCGAGTGGCAGCATCAGTCCTGCATGATCTGCCAAATCTGCAATGAGTCCAAAGTCTTTTAAGCTCTGACCAATTTTACTTTGGGGCTTATCATAGGTTCTTGCAACCATCAGTGGTCCCTTGATTTTCATGACACTAGAAGCTGCTGCAGAATTTTGTAGAGTTTGAAGTAACTTTTCTGGATCTAAGCCTAGTTTTACACCAAAGTTTAAGCCCTCCGCAAGCGCTGCTCGGTGTAGCCCTAAAACTAAGTTAATCGCTAGCTTTGCTTTACTCGCATCTCCTGCGGGACCAATATACTGTCGATGAGGCGTAATCACATCCAACAAGTCAGATAGCTGCTCGCACAATAAGGGCGATCCCCCCATAAGACCCAAGCAATCCCCTCTTGCGAGTTGCATACTCGTTCCCGAAATAGGTAATTCAAAAAAATGATGACCAGATTTTTCAACATCCTCTGCAATTTGTTTGATTTCTCCCGGATCGCAAGTGCTTGTACAAATTACAACAAGTGGATCTTTTGCATGCGCAAATACACCATCAGCGGCGAAGAGAGTTTCTTGAACTTGAGCAGTATTAAAAACAGCCAATAAAATTTTGTCACAACTACTGGCCATCTTTGCTAGGGAGGTTGCGCGATGTTGGCCGAGTTTTTCTATTTGCTGCGGATTAATATCAAACCCAAGAACATGAAGAGCCGCATCATCGAGGCGTTTGATTAAACTTTGCCCCATGAGCCCAAGGCCGACAACACCGATAGGTTTTGTAAGATTTTTGGGAAATAAAGTCATTACGTTTTGTTTAGCGGAATAATATTGGTCAAAGGTTGGACGATGGTCGCCTGCATTAAATCATTAGCGCTCCAGGTCTGAAGCTCCTTGGTTGCGCTGATTAAGTCGGCCATCATATTTTGCGAAGGATAGCCTTTACTTTCCAGAAGATGGAGTAATTGCTCTTCTACGGGCTTAACTTTGTCGCGCCAAATCTGCTGTTCGGCACTACACAGACTAATAAATTCGATACCCGCATCTTTAAAAATAGAGCAGGCTTTTGCCCCAGCTAGACCATAAAATATTTGAGCGCCAGCTTGGGCTAAAGAACGTAACCATTGATTAAAAATGATTTGGAGGTTTGGCGGTAATTGTTGCCAAAATGTCTTTGATAAGCCGTACTCTAGATTGACACGAACCAAGTTAGCACTAGTTCGGTATTTAGCAAACTTATATAGACCAACGGTTTGTGCTGCACTATCAGAGATGGACACGGCAAATACCTGATTAGATTCAAACTGCTTTTTGGCTTCAGGGGTACTACACCCAATCGGAATTGCCCCTAAAGCTCGAAAAATATCTGATTCAACACCATTACTACAAGCAATTTTTTGATTAGCCAAGTCACTCAGCGTGCGAATAGGGGAGCGACTGAATAAGTTATATTCGCTAGTGGCTACCATTCGACCCATATAGATATCGTGTTTTTCTACGTCTTGACTAAAGTACGTACGGTACAGTTTTTCTGATACTGCGGTTGCTATTTCTGCGCTAGAAAAAATAAATGGCAGGCTCAAAATTTGAGCCGCAGGAAAAAGATCCGCATCCCAAGCGGAATACACAGGACAAAGATCAGTAATGTCGTTCTTTAAAGCTTCGATACCCGCACGTTCTGGATGGAGAGTTCCTCCCCAGAAGGCCTCAACTCCTATGGCGCCTTGACTCATCAATTGCAAGCGCCTAAAGGCAGGTTCAAAAACATCTTGCACAGCAGGGGATTCACCGGGAATATGGGCGCTTACACGTAAAATAAAATCTGGTTTAATCGTCGGTATTTGTTCGTCTGAAACGGTTAACCATTGCCTAGCTGTGATGGTTTTATCTAATACTTCTTGAACGCTATCGGTACCGATAATTTGACGCTGCATCATATGTATAACCTAAAATATTTATTTTTTTAATGTCTCAACCTCTATTGTAAGCACAAGTAGGATCAGAAGGGATTAAACTCCTTATATTCTATGTTTCGGATGATTAATGTCATTACCTTCCTCTTTAAGTCACTTACGACTGCCATTAATTGGTGCGCCTTTATTTATCATTGCTCAACCAGAGTTGGTCATTGCGCAATGTAAGGCAGGAATTATTGGTGCCTTTCCGGCACTCAATGCAAGACCCCCTGAATTATTAGATACGTGGTTGCAACAAATTAAGTCGGAGTTGGATCGTCAAAAAGAGCAATATCCCGATCAAGTGATTGCGCCATTTGCCGTCAATCAAATTGTGCATGCTTCTAATGAGCGTTTACAGCATGACATGGAGCTTTGCCTGCTTCATCAAGTTCCTATCGTGATTACCAGCTTAAGACCTCCTGGAGAAGTTGTTACCGCAGTTCATTCCTATGGGGGGCTCGTGTTTCATGATGTGATTAGTGTGCGTCATGCGCAAAAAGCTCTAGAAATGGGTGTGGATGGTTTAATTTTAGTGTGCGCTGGAGCTGGTGGTCATGCAGGAACGATGAGTCCATTTGCGCTGGTTACTGAAGTACGCAAGTTCTGGGATGGGCCACTTATTTTGTCAGGTGCGATGTCGAAGGGGGAACATATTGTTGCCGCATTAGCGATGGGTGCGGATATGGCGTATATGGGCACACGATTTATTGCATCTCAAGAAGCAAAAGCTTTGCAAGCATATAAAGATAGCCTTGTTAGTAGTCAGGCTTCTGATGTTATTTACAGTAATTTATTTACTGGCGTGCACGGCAATTATTTACGATCAAGTATTGCCGCAGCTGGTCTTGATCCAGATCATCTTCCTTTAGCCGAAAAAAATACTATGGATTTTTCTGGTTCATCCACAAAAGCTTGGAGAGATATTTGGGGTGCGGGACAAAGCGTCTCTGGAATTGATTCGGTTGAATCCGTGCAAGATATTATTGCGCAACTGGTGCTTGAATTTACTCAAGCAAAAAATAAGTTATGCGAACTTCCTTGAGATGACGGTTTGACATGATTCAAATTACTGAACTTCGTTTACCTATTGAGCATACACCTCAAGATTTAGAGCAAAGTATTTTGTCTAGATTGAAAATTTCTGAGATCGATTTAATTAGGTTTCAGATTTTTAAACGCAGTCATGATGCGCGTAAAAATAGTACCTTATCTTTAATTTATAACCTTCATGTATCTGTCAAGAACGAAGAAGATATTTTAAAAAAACATTCAGGTGATATACATATTTCGATTGCCCCTGATACGTCTTATCAATATGTAACTCAAGCTCCTGAGCATCTCAAATCAAGACCGATTGTGATTGGATTTGGTCCTTGCGGTATTTTTGCGGCATTGCTGCTTGCCCAGATGGGATTTAAGCCTATCGTCTTAGAAAGAGGAAAAGCCGTTCGGCAAAGAACCCAAGATACTTGGGGTTTATGGCGTAAGCATATTCTTCAACCTGAATCCAACGTGCAATTTGGAGAAGGTGGCGCCGGACTATTTTCTGATGGCAAGTTGTATAGTCAAATTAAGGACCCGCAATTTTATGGTCGTAAAGTCATTGCAGAATTTATCAAGGCAGGGGCTCCGCCAGAAATTGAATTTGTCGCTAAGCCGCATATAGGGACTTTTCGATTGGTTGGAGTCGTAGAGCGGATGCGTCAAGAAATCATTCAGCTAGGAGGGGAGGTACATTTCTCCAGTCGAGTGACGCAATTTTTGATTGAGAATCAAAAAATACGGGGTGTGCAATTGGCAGATGGCCAAGAATTTTTATCCAATCATGTCATTTTAGCCTTAGGTCATAGCTCGAGGGATACCTTTTACACACTGCATGACGCAGGTGTATTCATGGAGCCGAAGCCTTTTTCAGTTGGATTTCGAATTGAACATCCGCAATCCATTATTGACAAAGCAAGGTTAGGGCCGCATGCCGGTCATCCTATCATTGGTGCTGCGGACTACAAATTAGTGCATCATGCCAAAAATGGCCGAGCAGTTTATAGTTTTTGTATGTGCCCCGGTGGAACGGTTGTTGCAGCCACATCAGAATTAAATCATTTGGTAACCAATGGTATGAGTCAATATTCACGGAATGAAAGGAACGCTAATGCGGGCATTGTGGTGGGCATTACGCCAGCAGATTATCCTGGCGGACCTTTGGCTGGTATTGAGTTTCAACGAGCGATTGAAGCAAAAGCCTATGTGATGGGTGGTTCTAATTACGAAGCTCCAGGACAATTAGTCGGCGACTTTATACAGAGTCGACCATCTGTGGAGTTTGGTTCAGTCTTGCCATCCTATCAGCCGGGCGTTCATTTGACTGACTTAACTCAAGCCCTTCCGGTATATGCCATTGAAGCAATGCAAGAGGCGTTACCAGCTTTTGATAAAAAAATTAAAGGTTTTGCGATGCAAGATGCTGTTTTAACAGGTGTAGAAACAAGAACTTCCTCACCTCTTCGAATGACCAGAGGGCAAAATTATCAAAGTCTCAATATTAAAGGGTTATACCCAGCTGGAGAAGGTGCTGGATATGCTGGTGGAATTTTATCTGCAGGGGTAGATGGCATCAAAGTTGCTCAAGCAGTTGCTTTAAGTATGACAGGGAAGAGTGATTAATCATTTGACGCATTTGACTTGTACAATAATTACATCTTTCTAAAAGGAATTTTCATGAAATTGAATCATTTGGTGTTTTCCTCATTTCTCGTTGTAGCACTTCCTTATTCGGTTGCCCAGGCGCAAACGAATGCTACTGGCGTAATTGTTACTGTCAATGGCACGAAGATCATGCAAAAAGAAGTGGACGGTATTATTAAAAATGCCATCGCTAGAGGTGCTCAAGATTCTGCGGAATTACGCCAAGTTATTGTGAACGACCTCATTCTGAAAGAGGCTATTTTGCAAGATGTCAAAAAAATGGGCATTGATAAGAAAGGTGATAACCCAGAAAAAATCAAATTAGCGCAACAGCAATTCTTACAAGAATTATGGTTTGAAGACTATCTCAAGGGGCATCCCATTAATGAGTCTGACGTAAAGGCTGATTATGATCGTCAAGCCAATTTGACAAAAGAGGGACGTAATTCAAACGAATATAAAGTGTCGCAAATTGTGGTGGCATCTGAAGCAGAGGCTACTAGCTTAATCACGCAAATCAATGGTGGAGCTTCTTTCGAAAAGCTTGCTAAAGAAAAATCTCTAGAAAAATCAAGTGGCGCGCAAGGTGGCGCGATTTCTAATTGGGTATTGCCAGATATGGTCGTAGCACCTCTCGGAGATACGCTAGTGAACTTAACCAAAGGGAAGCTTGATTCAAAGCCGACCAAAACAAATATTGGTTGGCATGTTGTTCGCGTTGATGAAGTACGTAAGTTTAAAATGCCAAGCTTTGATGAAGCCAAAGGTAATATTTTTCAAGGGCTCTTAGCAAGAAAAAAACAAGAATCAATTGATGCACTTATTAAAAAGACCACAATTGCTAAAGCAAATTAAGTCTTTATTAGTGAAGACGCGGGTTCATATTGAGCAAGCATCTCTTTCCAACCCTTCGGAATAGGGGTGCTTTTTCCTTGGCTCGTATTGACGTAGACATAAATCATTTCACCATTTACCAGTAGTGTCTCATTGCGATAGATTTCCAGGATGATGGTTAACGAAGTTTTACCCACACGGCTCGCTCGGACGCCGATTTGGAGATTATCATCAAACTTAGCTGGTGCGTGATACTCAAGCGTTGCTTTTTTAACAAACAGCTCCACACCCTCTCCGGCTTGTATCAGCGGTGAGGGTAATTTGACCGCACGCCAATACTCCGTAAGGGCGACATCAAAATAAGTCAAGTAGTGCCCATTGAAGACAACGGATTGCATATCAACTTCAGCCCAGCGCACACGAAGTGGATGAAAAAAAGTAAAGTCTTTATAAGCCATGCTAAGTAATATAAATGATATAGATTAGTTTAAGCAATAAAAAAGGAGCCAATTGGCTCCTTTTTGGAACATGACCGAAGTCTTAATGAACTGTCGGCGTTGAGAAAGCAAATGATGCAAATCCAGTAATTTTCATCAAAAGCTCATTAAACTCTTCCTGAGTAACTGGTAACAGACCTCGGGCAGCTCTGCGACGATTAAAAGTGTCGAGCTCTTGAATATCTGAACCACCTAAGGTGGGATTTGCCGATTGTCTAGTTACATTATTCGTTTTCATTTCAATCTCCGTTTTTGATCAACTAGGCCACTCAAGATATAAACATTTCATATAAATTGATTAACCTGTATATTCAACGCAGTCATTTCTTTAAAGTTGACAAAATTTGGAAAAAATATAAAAAACTTTTTTCTTTTTAAGCTATTGTTTTTATTGAGTTATTATAATTTTAGTTCTTCTAGGATATGTAACTTTTGAGCATTTGTAAATATTTAGCCCTTACTTTCATTGGTTTATCCACTCTACTTGCCGCTGGAGTTTGGTATGCTCAATCTCACGCTACAGAGTGGGCTAACAAATACGCTCAGGAATTTGGCCAATTGATAGCTTATGTAATTGATTTTAATGAATTAAAATTTGAAATTTGAAATTTGCAAGCTAAGCGCAGCAGTTTCTGAGCTAAAAATTACGTAAATTGCCATTTAACATCAACTCATTCAAGTGAAAAATCTGCTGAAAAGGATGGGATACCAGTTGGAGTAGAAATCGTTTCTAATTAGTAAGGCAAGCCTACGTAATTTTCTGCTAGTGATTGTTGTGCGAGCTCTGATTGACACAGATAATCAAATTCCGCTTGTTGGATGCGTTGATCAAAGCGTGATTTTTCCGGAAAATGATGCAACATATTCGTCAGCCACCAAGAAAACCGCTCAGCTTTCCAGATTCTTTGTAATGCGGTAGCTGAGTATTTATCGATCCCTGCTGTTTGTTGGCCCACATAATATTCAATGAATGCCTTGGAGAGGTAGTAAATATCAGAAGCGGCTAAATTAAGACCTTTTGCCCCAGTCGGCGGAACAATATGTCCAGCATCGCCAGCTAAAAACATCTGACCGTAGCGCAAAGGTTCAGCAACAAAACTGCGCAGTGGAGTAATACTTTTTTCGATGGAAGGACCGCGTACCAGATTGCCTGCAATGCTCGTTGGTAAACGCGATTGAAGGGTATCCCAAAAACGCTCATCCGACCATTTGGTGATATCTTCTTCGACTGCACATTGTAGATAGTATCGACTTCGTATGGGGGAGCGCATACTACACAAATAAAAACCATCAGGATGGTTTCCGTATATAAGCTCTTCTTGGACAGGAGGAGTATCCGCAAGAATACCTAACCAACCAAATGGATACACGCGCTCAAATTCCTGAATCGAGTCACTGGGTATGGAGGCACGACAGATGCCATGATAACCATCGCATCCTGCAATAAAATCAGCTTTGATAGAGTATGTTTGTTTCTCATGAATAAACTGAACACAGGGTTGTTGGCTCAGTACGTCATGTACTTTCACCTCAGAAGCCTCATAAAAAGTTGGCATGTCCAGAGCTTGTCTAGCATCACTTAAATCTTTGGTTACTTCCGTTTGACCATACACAGTAACATGTTTACCTGCAGTTAACTTTTTGAGATCTAAGCGTAAGTGTTGTTGATCAAACGCAATATCAAAACCGTGATGGACAAGTCCTTCACGGTGAAGTCGATCTCCTACTCCTGCTTGATCGAGTAAGTTAACGGTTCCTTGCTCTAAAACACCGGCACGTATGCGTGACAGAACATAGTCTTTTGATTGACGTTCAATGACGATATTATCTATCCCTACTTTTGCTAACAATTGCCCAAGTAGTAGTCCGGATGGACCTGCTCCAATAATAGCTACTTGTGTTTGAAGTTGTTTTTGCATAAGGAATCTAAAGGACTTATGTTGGATATTGTTCTGTATCTACTTCTAATTGACTCACAGCGTTGTAGCGATTGCCAAAAACTTGAATACCATCAAGAATGTCGTCAATTTGTTGTAAGCTCTGCGCAGATAGTTGAATTTGATCTGCCGCGATATTTTCACGTAGGTGGGATAGCTTCGCTGTACCAGGAATCACTAAAACATCATTCCCTTGATGTAATACCCAAGCCAGTGCAAGTTGTGGAAGTGTACAGTGATGATTGTGTGCAACTTGTTTTAAGGCATTATAAAAAGGGATATTTTTCTCAAAATTTTCTGCCTGAAAACGCGGCATCCCACGGCGAATATCTTTTTCTAAAAACTGATCGATTGCGAGCAATGATTGACTAAAAAATCCTCTAGCTAATGGACTAAATGCGACAAATGAAATCCCTAGTTCTCGACAGGTTTGCAAAAGTGCAATTTCTGGATTTCTTGACCACATCGAATATTCCGTTTGAAGCGCCGCGATAGGGAAGGTTGCATGTCCCTTACGTAAAGTTTGTGCAGAAATTTCAGACATACCGATAGCTCTAACTTTACCTTCCTTAACAAAATCTCCTAAAGTTCCAATCGCATCCTCAATAGGAACTTTTTTGTCCCAACGGTGAAGATAATATAAATCGATTACATCAGTTTGAAGGCGTTGAAGACTACCTTCGATATCACGTCGTAAAGATTCTGGACGGCTATCAATGACCCTCTTACCCTCTGCAGGACCAACACCGCCTTTGCTAATTAAAGTAATTTGTTGACGATATTTTTTTAAAAAGTTTTTCCCCAAAAGCGTTTCATTATGGCCAAGACCGTAAAGAGCCGCAGAGTCGAAGTGGGTAATCCCAAGATCAAAGGCCTCTTGCAAGAGACGGTTTGCATCTTCGTCACTAGGAGGTGCGCCATAAGCATGACTTAAGTTCATGCAGCCTAGACCAATGGCGCTCACTTGGTAAGGCCCTAATTGACGTGTAGAGAGTTGAGTTGACATATCTTTTCCTAGGAGGCATTCTTCATTTGCATTTCCAATTGATGCATAATTTCATAACAAGGAAGCACTTTCGCAACACTAGAGTTCGGTTCACGTCCCTCACGAATCGCGCCAAAAAATTCACGATCTTGAAGTTCGATACCATTCATAGAAACATCTACTTTGCTCACATCTATTTGATTATTTTTGCCATCAAATAAATCATCATAACTAGCAATATATGTGTTCTCATCACAAATATATCTAAAGATAGTTCCTAATGGACCATTGTTGTTAAAGGACAAGCTGAAAGTGCATATGGCACCAGTACTTGCTTTCAGCTGGATTGACATATCCATTGCAATCCCGAGTGTGGGGTGAATCGGTCCTTGCATCGCACTAGCTGCGATGATAGTGCCTTGCGTTTGATAGGCAAACAGGTCGATGGTGTGTGCCGCATGGTGCCAGAGTAAATGATCAGTCCAACTCCTTGGTTGTCCTAAGGCATTTATATTGGTGCGACGAAAAAAGTAGGTTTGAACATCCATTTGCTGAATATGGGTTTGTCCAGTAACAATTTTTTGATGAAGATACTGATGACTGGGATTAAATCGTCTTGTATGACCGACCATAGCAACTTTGCCAGTTTCTTTTTGTAATCGAACGATTTCTTGCGCGCCTGCAAGAGAGTCAGCCATTGGTATTTCTACCTGAACATGCTTACCCGCCTTGAGACATGCGATTGCTTGATCAGCATGCATTTGTGTTGGCGTACATAAAATAACTGCGTCAACTTCAGCAATCGCAAGACTGTCTGAGAGATTGGTGGTGACATGCGGGATTTTATATTTATCAGCAATTTCTTGCGTTTTCGATAACTCTCTTCCAACTAAAGAAACTACTTCGATGCCCCCAATTTGAGCCATTGAATCTAGATGTTTATTACCAAAGGCGCCTGCGCCAGCTAAAGCAACTTTCATAAGTTCTCCAAAATAATATGTCCGACAGCAGTATTTGATGCCGGGACGTGGTAATGACGATGAATTTCTTTTACGGAGGTTTCAAGAGCGCCACGCATAATTAACCACATGACCAGTTCGATACCTTCTGAGCCTGCTTCCTCAACATAGGTAAGGTGGGTAATTTTTGCTAGACCCTCAGGATCCTTCGTTAAACCATCTAAAAAATCTTTGTCAAAGGCTTTGTTGATAAATCCTGCGCGTGGTCCTTGTAATTGGTGAGACATGCCACCGGTCCCCATAATCACGATACGCTCATCGCTTGCAAAAGATTCAACCGCTTTGCGAATAGCCTTACCTAATTGGTAGCAACGATTACCGGTTGGTGGCGGGTATTGAACCACGTTGACTGCAAGAGGAACTACTCGGCAAGGCCACTGACTCGGTTGGCCAAACATTAAAGATAGCGGAACCGTGAGGCCATGATCAACATCCATTTTGTTGATAATGGTCATATCAAACTCATCCAAAATCGTACTTTGTGCAATATGCCAACCTAGTTCTGGATAGCCTTCTACCATGGGTACAGGTCTTGGGCCCCAGCCTTCATCTGCAGGAGCAAATGAAGGAGCACAGCCGATGGCAAACGTGGGAATCATTTCTAAAGAAAATGCTGAAGCATGATCGTTATATATCAGAATAATAGCGTCAGGCTTTACTTCTTTGAACCATTCTTTAGCACGGTCATAGCCAGCAAATACTGGACTCCAATAGGGTTCGGTGGTTTTACCCAAGTCGAGAGCTGCGCCAACCGCAGGAATATGAGAAGTTGCTACACCAGCAATTATTTTGGCCATTTATTTCTCCACAGGTCCAACAGGCATAGAGGGATTACGCCCGCCAGCAATCATCATTTGTCGATAACTTTCCTCTGGCATGCCAGTCATGAGTGAGGCAAGCTTCTGAAAGGAGTGCCCATCCGTCGCGCCTATTTTGGCTAAAAAATAAATATTGCCCCCAAGCTGAATCATTTGGTTATAGTTACGTTCGCGAACTGCTTGGTGTTGTTCATCCGTCATCGGAAATTGTTTGAGATAAGTGTTCTCATCCGCTTTAAATGAGGTACGGTTTGCCTCTTTCATGAGCGACATGGCAAACATATTGAGGTGATAACCAATCCTGGATTGAGTGGCATCAAATATGACAGTACCAGGTATTTTTTTAAAGGCATCATAATAATCAAGCATTTAGTTGCTCCAATACAATCGGTTAGGGTTGTCAACGAGCAAGGCCTGTTGCAGCTTTGCGGTATTGGCAATCTGTGGTATCCAATCGACTAATAAGCCATCATCTGGCATGTGGTCTTTCAGATTAGGGTGGGGCCAATCTGTGCCAGTTAAAACTCGATCAGTAAAATTTTCAACTAAATATTTTGCAAATGGGACAACGTCCCTATAGGTCTGCTGTTCTCCATGTAAAGCCTTAGGACCTGTTACAGAAAGTCTTTCAGGACAAGTCACTTTGCTCCAAATATTTTCATGCTCACGCATGAGTTGGACGAAGAGCTGAAATTGTGGCCCACCCATCGGCAGACTAACATCTGGACGGCCCATGTGATCAACGACAACACGTGTTGGCAGGGCTGTAAAAAAATCCCATAATTCAGGTAAGTCGACTGCTTCAAAATAAATAACAATATGCCAGCCAAAATTGTTGATGCGATGGGCAATTTCGAGTAATTCTTCTTTGGGCGTGAAATCAACCAATCGTTTAACAAAATTAAATCGAACGCCTCTAACTCCAGCAGCGTGAAGTCTTTCGAGTTCTTGATCAGAAATATCCCGTCTTACAGTTGCAACACCCCTTGCACGACCTTCACTTCGAAGAAGGGCATCTACCATGGCACTATTGTCAGCGCCATGGCAAGTTGCTTGGACAATAACATTCTTATCAAAACCCAAACGATCTCGAAGGGCAAACAGTTGCTCATAACTCGCATCGCAGGGAGTGTATTTTCTTTCGGGGGCAAATGGAAATAGGTGGCCAGGTCCAAAGACATGGCAGTGAGCATCTACAGAACCATTGGGTAATTGAAAGCGTGGTTGGCTTGGGTTGGCATACCAATCTAACCAGCCGGGAGTTTTCTCAAATGTCGTCATGGAATGGATCAATCTTCAATGTACTCTAAACCAGCTTGTTTTAATTTATCACGCATTTTATACATATCGAGCCCTAAAACACCTGAAGCTAATCGAGTACGTTTTTCTGTCTCGTTACTCTCACGAGCTTGGGAGGCTTTAGCAACTTCCTGAGCTAAGTGAGCGGGAACGATGACTACCCCATCATCATCAGCAATAATCACATCACCGGGATTGACATTGGCACCTGCACAAACCACAGGAACATTGACTGAGCCAAGTGTTTCTTTGACGGTTCCCTTGGCACTAATGGCTTTACTGAAAACCGGAAACCCCATGTGAGTTAACTCTTTGACATCTCGCACGCCCGCATCAATGATTAAACCCTTTGCGCCACGAGCTTGAAAAGAAGTCGCTAGTAAATCACCAAAAAAACCATCTGTATTATCTGTTGTGCAAGCTGCTACGACGACATCACCCGGTTGAATTTGTTCAGCCACCACATGCATCATCCAGTTATCACCTGGCTGAAGTAGCACGGTTACTGCTGGCCCGCACATGTGTGCACCAGTATAGATTGGGCGCATATAGGTTTGCATGAGGCCAATACGCCCCATCGCTTCATGAATCGTAGCAACACCAAAATGAGAAAGAGCCTCAACTGCAACAGAGTCTGCGCGAATAATTTTTGTTTTTACAATGCCAAAAGCTTTCATGGCTATTCCCTTTATTTTCCTTGTTGTTGCAAAATGCGATCTAAACGTGAAAAAACTCGGCGTGCATTTCCAGAGTATATTTGCTCGCGATCTTCTGGACTCAGTTGTCTATTGGATTCAATATAACGTTTTGTGTCATCAAAGTAATGGCCTGTTTGAGGATCAATACCACGCACGGCGCCAATCATTTCTGAGGCAAATAAAATATTTTTGACTGGTATGACTTCGGTTAATAAGTTAATACCAGGTTGATGATAAACACAAGTATCAAAGTAAATATTATTCAAGAGATGTTCTTCAAGTAAAGGTTTTTTCAGTTCTTGAGCGAGCCCCCTAAATCTTCCCCAGTGATAAGGAACCGCTCCACCGCCGTGCGGGATTAAAAATTTCAGTGTTGGAAAATCCTTGAATAAATCTGAAGTTAAGCACTGCATAAAAGCAGTTGTATCTGCATTCAGGTAGTGTGCACCGGTCGTATGAAAACATGCATTACAACTGGTGCTTACATGAATCATTGCAGGGACGTCGTATTCCACCATTCTTTCATAAATGGGGTACCAGTGTTTGTCAGATAGCGGTGGTTCACGCCAATGACCACCCGATGGATCAGGGTTGAGGTTAAGGCCCACAAAGCCATACTCACGAACACATTTTTCTAATTCTTGAACAGATGTTTTGGGGTCAACACCCGGCGATTGGGGCAACATTGCAGCGCCAATAAAATGGTTTGGGAAAAGTTGATTGACGCGATAAATCAATTCATTACAAATAGCTGCCCAAGTAGAAGATGTATTGAAATCGCCAACGTGGTGTGCCATGAAGCTGGCTCTTGGTGAAAAAATAGTCAGATCACTGCCACGTTCAAGCATCTTTGCGAGTTGATTTTTTTCAATCGATTCCCGTAAATCGTCATCAGAAATTTTTAAATCACTTACTTTTGGACCCAGTGCAGGAGTATTTAAATTAGCAATTTGAAGATTTCGCCAATCTTCTAGGGCTTTAGGCGCGGTAGTGTAGTGACCATGACAATCAATAATCATTTTTTTCCTTATGTAGCATAATGATGAATCTGTATTTATTACTGTTTCGGGATACGCGCTTTATCAATAATATTTCCCCAACGTTTTATATCATTTTCCAAGAGTGATCTTGCATCCTTGGTGGAAGATGCACTGGCCTCCACAAAAATATCTTGTAATTTAGCTTTTACTTCAGGATCATTAACTGCGTCATTGATGGTTTTATTTAAAAGATTGACGACTGCAGACGGTGTTTTTGCAGGAGCAGCCAAACCATTCCATGACGATGCGATAAAGTTTTTTAAACCCATTTCGCTAACCGTCGGCACCTCTGGGAAAAATGTGGATCGTTGGTTACCAGTTACAGCGAGGAGACGCACCGCTTTAGATTTAATTTGTGGAACTAATGGGCCTAAGATTTCCACACCAGCATCCACTTGCCCACCACGAATGGCCGTAATAACAGCGGGTGTGCCATTAAATGGGACTACTTGGACATCCACATTCGCCGTACTTTTAAATAATTCTGCAGCTAAGTTTTGGGTACTGCCGATATTAATGCTACCGACATTCAGCTTTCCTGGATTGGCTTGCGCTGCCTGAATCAAGTCTTTAAATTGCATGTATTTGGAAGACTCGTTTACCACAATGGCAATATCAAAAAAACCGAGGGTAGAAAGAGGCTCAAAATCCTTCAGAGTGTCATAGGGCAGTTTAAGGAATAAATTAGCACTAATGGCTGTACCATTTGACATGAGTAACAATGTGTAACCATCTGCTTCAGACTTTGCCACTAGATCTGCCGCAACGACTCCCCCCGCACCTGGTTTGTTCTCAATGATTACACCTTGCCCGAGATTGGTACTCATTTTTTGGGCAACAATCCGCGCCGTTAGATCAGCAATGCCTCCAGGACCAAATGGAACAATGATTTTGATAGGTTTTATGGGAAAGTTTTGGGCAAAACAAGAAAAGCTACAAAAAAAAGCAAACAGGAAGACGTTAATTTGGCGAATCAAGTGTTGAGAAAGGAGTGTTTTCATAAGGACTCTGTAAAGGTAAAAGGTATCAAATAATCATATGGCGAGAAAAAAGTGTTATAAAGTCTGCTAGAAATTCAAATTTTAAATTTATCCCTACGATGAAAACCTTCAAACCAATTAAAACACAGACTAAGCAATTATTTCATTTTATCGCACTGGCATTTTTGGCGATTAGTTTTCATGTCAGCATCATGGGATCTGTACAAGCCCAGAATTCTAAGCCCGAAAAACCTGAACAGCTTAAAACGCTTTTGGCCATTTCATGCCCTAATTTTAATGAGATGGTAAATAATTATCAGCAAAAATTTGTGACCAAGATGACGAATTGGAGTTCGGCGCATTTATCTCAGGCTGACTATCAAACTGCTTTTTATCCTTTTTCAGGACCAGACGTTGTAACGGTGATGTCTTTATACTCCAAGGCAAATTATTACGTCCTTGTGGCTGACCAAATTCCAGAATACGCTTATATTGATACTCCTGAAAAGTTGAGTAATGAATCGCAATCATTTGAGTGTCAAATGTTGAGTAATTTTTCCAGAAAGGGATTTTATTTAACGAATGATTTAATTGGAAAAAATGGCCCAAGACCAAGATTTATTAAGCTCTTGATTTATAACTTAGCGTTTGCTGGAGCAAAAGTAAATGATGTAAAAATATTAACGATTAATCCCGATGGGATGATTTTGCCTCAGACGAAAGGCGCTCGTGCGGATGGCGTTCGTTTTTTGGTTGAAACCCAAGATGGTCGAGCGGTGACCATTGATTATATTAGCGCAAATATTGCTGATAGTGGTCTTGAAAACAAACCCCACCTTGTTAAAGCTTTGCAACGTAAAGCCAGTCAAGTCGTCTTAGTTAAATCGGCGTCTCACTTGCTACAGAATACCTATTTTTCAATGATGAAAAACATATTGATTCAACAGGCGCAATGGGTTACTCAGGATGAGACTGGGTTAGACATAGTTCCCTATGCAGAAAACTTCAATTTACAACTGTTTGGTCGATTTATTTCACCTAACAATATATGGGCAAAAAGTCCTTCAGCACAACGCTTAGCAAAGTATTACCATGAGCATCCAAGTAATCAAGAACTGCCTTTCTCACTTGGGTATGAGAAAGCTGGTGGATCCATGTTAATGATAGGGCAACGTAAATAAGTTTTACTTTAGTAAAGAAGAGAAGAGAACGATATTTGTTGTCAATTGGTTTTGATCAAACGGACTTAAAGTCCAAAGATCAAGTTCAAGACCGTTGGATAAAGGGTTGAGATAGACGTTATTTTTTCGCAACTCAAAGTGCAGATGTGGGCCGGTAGAGTGGCCAGTAGAGCCTACATATCCAATTTCAAGACCACGCCTGACCTCGCTACCAACCGATAACTCTGTGTTATAGGCGCTCAAATGAGCATAGTAGGTTTTGTAGTTACCAGGGTGCTCAATAATGACCAAATTGCCATATCCCGCATACGGGCTGTATTGCACAATCTTACCATTCGCTACGGCATAAATGGGTGTTCCTGGGGGCGCTGCAAAATCGATACCTTGATGCCCTGAATAACTCGTATAGGATTGCAAAACGACAACATTTTTCTTGCCTTTTTTTACGATGGCTTGACGGCGACTGGTTGAGGCAAAATTACCCACACCGCGTGAAATTCTGGTGTAATTTAAAGGATTAATCCAAAAATTTTGCTCAAGTTCTTGGCCAAAAGAAGTAAAAAACCCCCCGGGCAAATCATCTCGCTCCACCCAGAAGGCATCAGCCACAATATTTTTTTGTGTTTGATCCAGAATTTCTAAACTAATCACTTGAGCCCATTTATCCTTGCCACCCGCATCGTAAACAACGCGAACAAAATTCTTGTCACTTTGTCGAATTTTAGGGTAAAGCTCTTTGATTAAAGATGCTAGCTCCCAAATAAGTTCGGGGGGGATTGAGGTATTTGCTTGATTTGCTTTATAAACAAGTAAATCATTTACGTCCAGAGTAACTTCAAGATAATTTTCAAAGCCACTGCCTAGAGGTTGTACGTTGACTATATAACCTTCTGTATTGGGAGACCGATTGAGAGTTACCAACGTTGTGGAGGGCTCACGTTTTTCATTATTGAGTATGGAAAACGCTTGAATTTGATTGGTGTTGTTATCAATCGAAAAGGCGTAAGGAATGCAATTTGCCTTGAGGTTGCTAAAAAAAGCTGGCGCTTGACGATTAAAGGCAGAGAGAAATTCCTTGTCTTGAATATACAGATTTTTTAGTAAATCGGCCATGGACGTCGTGACAGTTCCGCAACCATTTTTAAAGGTAAATCGTTGGAAATTAGAGACGGGTTTAACGACTTCTGGGCTTGGTGTTTTTAGAATATTTTCGATAATATTAGGCGTCGGCAAAGGTTCGCCTGATATGTTTTGAGTTTGTCCTATCGAGTAAGGATTAAGATAGTTGTGCTTGTAAGCGGGTTGCGCACCTAGTCTTGGAGAAGGAACTTTAGCGACTTGCTTATTTGGGGTTGACTTTTTAGGAGCGCTATTATTTTTAGAGTTAGCACTGAGGGCGAAATTAGATAGTAAGCACAAAAAAACCAAGCAGATCATTTGACGATAAAAAGGAAAGGTCAATTCGATTTCCTCAGAAAATTTTCTAAATCTAAATTAAATTCAGTTGCTTTATCCACAAACAGCCCATGTCCTGTATTGTCCTCATAAATTTTAAATTCACCTAAAGGATGTTTTTCGCTGAACAAGAGAGCTTGTTCGCTATACCTAGGAGTAATAGCATACCAAATAGGCACTTGGGTTTTATAAATAGTATCTCTATAGTATTCACGTGAATAAGGTTTTCTGAGAATAGCAAACGCATCTTCAGGGCTTGAAGCCAGTCGAAGTGCTGAGTTTTCGATGGTTTGAATAAACTCTGAAGGGGGATTCGATTTAAAAATTGCGCTTACAAATCCTTTGACATATTTCTTAAAAGAGGCCGTCGTCATTTTTGCACGCTTACTTGATACGCTTGCCTTAGGGGGAGTTCCTTCACCAATCGAATTATCGATTAATACTAAACTTTGTAAGCCTCGATCGCCATAGCGATTGACATAGTCCAATGCTTCCATCACCCCTAAGGACCATCCAATAAGGGTAAATTCCGTGGTTTGAGTGCTAGCAAGTAATTCTTTGATATCCCTTGCCCTAACTTCAGCTAAATTTGCCCCCAAATAGATATCGGATTTACCTTGCGAGCGGGGGCTAAAAGAGATCACACGATAATCTTTAGCAAAATAATTGAGCTGAGCATTAAAAACTTCAGCTGGCATCATCCATCCTGGAATAAAAAACAAGGTTTTTGTTCCTTGCCCACCAACTAGATATTGCAGTTTGATGCGGTCAGATGTGAGAAAGCTTTTTTGTTGAATATCGGGAGTCAAATTAAACGATTGAGCCTGTGAAGGGGCGGAGTTGATTCCTAACAACAGAAACAACATAAAAGAAGTAAAAATAATATGTTTTTTATAAACAAGCATCATAATGCTATTTTGCACGATTGCAGCAATTCGTTCTACCATTTCTTATAAGCCTTTAATTCATAATGACAAATCCAATTAACCCGAACCCCTCCATGAGTCCGAAAAGGACTTTAAAAACCTTCGACATTGCCGCATTAATTATTGGTACCATTTTAGGAGCCGGTATTTTTAGAGTGCCATCGATGGTTGCTGGACAGCTCAATAATGAATATTTCATTATTGGAGCTTGGTTATTAGGTGGCTTGATTTCTATTATTGGAGCATTGTGCTACGCTGAATTAGCGACCACTTACCCAAATGTTGGAGGTGAATATCATTTTTTACAAAAAGCCTACGGGCGTCGAATCGCTTTCCTATATGGCTGGGCTAGATCGATTGTGATTGTAACGGGCTCATTAGGGATATTAGGCATTACGCTAGGCGACTATATGACGAAAATTATCCCTTTGGGATCTTATTCATCAACTATTTGGGCCATGTTGGTCATTATTACCTTAAGTGTTTTAAATGCAATCGGTATTAAAGAAGGTAAAACAGCGCAAAATATTTTGACCGTATTCGAAGTCTTGGGCGTGATTGGTATCATCGTGACTGGATTTTTGGTTCAAGGTGTAGCTCCTCAAGAGATGCCGGTTAGTACTAGCACACCTAGTTTTGGTGCGGCTAGCTTGGCTATTATTTTTGTCTTATTGACTTATGGTGGCTGGAATGAGGCTGCTTATGTATCCGCTGAAGCCGTTGATCAGCGTCGAGGTATTCTAAAAGCCCTTATTTTGGGGATTGGGATCGTGACTTTACTGTATGTTTTAGTCAATTTAGCCCTAATTCATGCCTTTGGTGCATCTAAAATGGGCCAATCTAAGGCCCTTGCCAGTGATTTATTTGATTTGGCTTACGGGCATCAATCTGCTATTTTATTCAGCGCTATCGTTGTGTTTTCCTGCTTGAACTCCATTAATGCCACTATCATCTTTGGTTCAAGAAGTAGTTTTGCTTTAGGGCAAGATTGGAAGCTATTTTCTTGGATTGGCAAATGGGACGAGTCTGGTTCACCCAGAAAAGCAATTTTTCTGCAATGTCTTATTGCCTTAGTCCTTGTTTTTGGCGCATCCTTTGCGAGAGAGAGTTTTGAGTCAGTCGTTGAGTTCACGGCCCCCGTGTTTTGGCTTTTTATTCTACTGATTGGAATCTCTTTATTTATACTCCGAAAAAAGAACCCTGACCAAGAGATTCCCTGCCCAGTGCCACTTTACCCGGTTTTGCCTATTATTTTTATTCTGACCGTTGCTTGGTTACTTTGGTCTAGTCTAGCTTATTCAGGTTGGGGAGCATTAGTAGGAGTTGCTTGCTTAGGCGTTGGGGCTGTAATATTATTGTTTGAATCGAAGCATTAATTCGATTCAATGTAACAAATGTTCATAAACCTTTGTTATGGTGAATAATAATTTGAATGGAGATTAATATGAAAACTATCTTGTTTGCAATAGCAGCAATTTTTGTAGTCAATGTCTCATACGCTGAAAATGCTTGTGAAATGAAAGCGGCTGAAAAAAAATTAAATGGTGCAGCAAAAAACAGTTTCATTAAGAAATGTGAGAAAGATGCTCGTGCAGTTTGTGAAAATGATGAGATAAGTAAAAGAACAAATGGTGCAGCAAAAGAAGCTCATATTAAAAAATGTGTCAAGGACAGCTTAGGAAACTGAGCCCTATGACCCTATATGTTTAAAACACTCGGTAGTTTTTCAAGATTCATTCCGTGGGGATTGTGTATTTTTTTCACAATTCTGATGGCCCTTCAAATTCAAAGTGGTCACGATAGTCTTGGAGCCTTTCTTTGGTTAGGCTTCTTTACTTTTTTAAGTGTGATTGGTTTTCAGGATGCCACACAAAGGAAGCACGCCATTTTAAGAAACTATCCAGTTTCTGGCCATCTACGTTTTTTATTCGAAACCTTTCGTCCAGAGTTGCGACAATACCTCATTGAATCAGATACTGAAAAACTACCATTTTCAAGAAATCAACGTGCTTTAGTCTATCAACGCGCCAAGGGTGCTTCTGATAAGCGCCCACTCGGCACAATTGAAGATAACTATAAAAGTGGTACTGAGTGGCTCATGCACACCATCAACCCAGTTGGTCACGTGAAGCCGGAGTCTTTGCGTGTCAACGTTGGTGGGGCGAATTGTCAGAAGCCTTATTCAATTTCTATCTTTAATGTTTCTGCGATGAGTTTTGGTTCCTTATCAGCTAATGCCATCATGGCATTAAATAAGGGTGCCAAAATGGGTGGCTTTGCTCATGACACAGGCGAAGGTTCTGTGTCAGATTACCATCGTCGCTATGACGGCGATTTGATTTGGGAGCTCGGTTCAGGCTACTTTGGTTGTCGTACAGCGGAAGGTAGCTTTGATCCAGAGAAGTTTGCTAAGGTTGCCGCCGAGCCTCAAATTAAAATGATTGAGATTAAGATTTCTCAAGGTGCAAAGCCCGGGCATGGCGGCGTTTTACCTGCGGCAAAAATTACTCCTGAGATTGCTAAAACGCGCGGTATTCCAATGGGCATTGATTGTAATTCACCTGCAGGTCATTCCGCATTTACGACACCACTTGAGTTAATGCAGTTTATTACGCAATTGCGCGATCTTTCAGGTGGCAAGCCAGTCGGTTTTAAATTATGTATTGGCAAAATTGACGAGTGGTTTGCCTTGATTAAAGCCATGCTTGAAACCAAGGTAGTCCCTGATTTTATTGTAGTCGACGGTAGTGAAGGTGGTACGGGTGCAGCACCAGTTGAATTTGTTGATCATGTGGGAACACCCATGCGAGATGCACTGCGCCTAGTACATATGACTTTAGTTGGAGTTGGTCTGCGTGATCAAGTGAAAATTGGCGTTGCCGGTAAAATCGTTTCGGCATTTGATATTGCAAGAGCATGCGCCATTGGCGCTGATTGGTGTAACTCTGCAAGAGGTTTCATGTTTGCCATTGGCTGTATTCAATCAAGAACTTGTCACACCGACTTATGTCCAACCGGAGTTGCTACACAAGATGCCATGCGTCAACAAGCATTAGATCCTGAAGATAAGGCACACAGAGTGTTCCATTTTCATCAAAATACTTTGGTTGCCCTTGGCGAGTTGCTGACAGCTTCCGGATTTTCACATCCTTCGCAGCTCGATGCCAATGTGATTGTCAGAAGAAATGAGAGTGGGATTGCTATTCCAATGGGTAAGAATTTGTTAACACTTGAACCGGGTGAACTGCTCACCCGTGATGCAGAAATTTATTTAAATAAACACTTTGATGGTATGGGTAGTTATTGGTCAAAGGCAACCCCTGTTCATTGGTAAGGTCCTAATAGAATGCTTAGTCCAAAATCAATTGCTGCTGCGGTCCTTTCATTTGTAGTGATCACCGCATTAGCATTGCATTACTTTGTCCCGGCACCACCTAAAAAAATTGTGATTGCTACTGGGGGAAAAACAGGTCAGTATTTTCGCTTAGGGAATGAATACAAGGAAGCTCTTGAGAAGAACGGCATTCAAGTCGAAATTTTAGTCACCAAAGGATCGATTGAGAATCTTGAATTACTCAATGATTCAAATAGAAATGTTGACCTTGCTTTTGTGCAATCAGGAACATCTTCTTCTAAAGAATATCCTCAAATTCAATCTTTAGCAGGTGTGTTTTATGAGCCGCTTTGGATTGTTTATCGAGAAAAATCATTTAAAGTTACACCTGATACTTTAGATGATTTAGTTAAAAAGAAAGTATCAATTGGGGTTTCAGGAAGTGGTACTCGAAAATTAGTTGAACGTATCTTTGCGTTGGATCAGATTAAAACCGATGCGCCCAATTTTTCCGCATTAAATACGGATCAGTCCTTAGAGAAATTACAAACCGGTGAAATTGATGCCATGTTTATTTCGGTCAACAATCGTGCGCAGATTATGCAAAAGATTTTTTCTGATCCGCAATTAAAAATCATGTCATTCTCAAAAGCTTATGGATATCCTCCAAGAATAAAAGGCTTAAGTGTTCTGCAGGTGAAAAGAGCGACTTTAGATGTCTATAACGACTCTCCAAGTAAAGATATCCTCATGTTATCCTCTACCGCAGAACTGGTATCTAGAAAAGATTTACACCCAGCGATTACCTCATTAGTGGTGGATCTTTCCATTGATATGCTCTCGCAAGCAGATATTCTGAATGCTGAAAAAGAGTTTCCAAACCCCAATCACTTAAGTTTTGATACGAATGAAGACGCGCAAAAAGTATTACGAGAAGGACCAGGGTTCTTACATCGTTATTTACCATTTTGGGTGGCTGTTTGGATAGATCGACTATTTCGCGTGGCTATTCCACTAGCCGCTATTTTGATTCCATTATTTAATTTCTTACCTTCTATTTTGCAATATAGGATCAAATATAAATTCGCAATGATTTATAAAGAGCTGCACTCAATTGAAAATCAAGTGAATGCAGGTAGGTATGAAAAGGGGCAAGTAAATACTTCTTTACAAGATTTGCTAGACCGTTCTATGTTGTTAAAAGTTTCGCAATTCAATACGAAAGACGTCTATGATCTCTTGGCACATATTGGAGATGTGCAGCGCAGAGTTGCGGAAGAGAAAAAGAATTTAATTGAGTAGAAATATATTCAAAAATTTTAAAGAAAGGTTGATGAGTGGCTCAAGCCATAATCCTCCTAAAATACCAGCAATCATCAAACCAATCACAATAAAAATTCCATAAGGCTCAAGCTTGGCTAACATGCGAGCCTGTTGATAAGGTAATAATCCCACTAAAATTCGGCCACCATCCAAGGGCGGTATTGGAAACAAGTTAAATACGGCCAATACTACGTTCCAATAAATGCCTGCTTTTGCCATAGCGAATAAAAAGGGTGAGTCGCTAGACACTCTTAAAACAGAAAAAATTAGCGTCCAAATAAAGGCTTGAATAAAGTTCGATGCAGGCCCTGCCAATGAGACCCAAATCATGTCTCTTTTGGGATTGTTCAGGGCAGAAAAATTCACAGGAACAGGTTTTGCATAACCAAATAAAAAAGGTGATCCAGATAGTTTTAATACCAAAGGGATTAAAAAAGTACCGATGGGATCAACATGTTTCAGAGGATTTAAAGTTACTCGGCCTAAAGAATAGGCGGTGTAATCACCGAAATATTTAGCAGCATAGCCATGTGCAGCTTCATGCAGTGTAATGGCAAGAATCAGTGGTGGGGCGACTGTCAAAATAGTAAAAATTAAATCTGAATCCATCGTTTCTTTCTTTTACTGAATAGGGGGCAAACCAAAGCCAAAGCTTAACATGCTAATCGATGACATTTCTATACCTTCTGTGATTACGCAAGCTGACTCAGCCTCATGCTTTAAACCTAGAGTATAAATTGCCGGTAAATAATGTTCTGGTGTGGGTATTGCATAAGAGGCGTAGGGATTAGAATTTTCCCAATCAATCAGAGGTTCAAGATCATTATTTAATACATGATGCTTAAAGAACGCTTCATAATCAGTTGCCCATGGAGGCGGTAAAATATTGCTTCTTGATAGTAAGCGTAAATTATGAACCACATTACCACTGCTGATGACCAATACACTTTCTTGGCGAAGAGGTTGCAATAGTTGTCCTAAGCGCCAGTGATCTTGATTGTGCAGGGTAGCATCAATACTCATTTGAATAACAGGAATATTTGCTTTAGGGTACACATATTTTAAGATGGACCATGCGCCATGATCTAAGCCCCATTCGGCATCCTCTAGTGTGATATTCGTAAAATGCGGCTGAATTAAGTCCCTGACCTGCAGTGCTAGTTCAGGTGAGCCAGGTGCTTGATATTGAATCGCTGCTAACTCTTCCGGAAATCCACTAAAATCATGAATCGTTTTTGGGTGTTGCATGGCAGTTAACCAAATACCTCTCGTATACCAATGTGCCGATAGTATCAAAATAGCTCTCGGTTGAGGAATACTTTGCCCAAGCTTCGTCCAAGTTTGTGTATATCGATTGGGCTCAAGAGCGTACATTGGACTCCCATGCCCAATAAATAATGCGGGCATTAACATGGGGTGGGTAGTCGATTAATGAGAACCAACCCTACGTGGCTTTGCTACAGGGGGCAGGTCAAATAGTAAAATTTCTGCATCCTTACCCTGTTCAATCTGAACCTTACTTTCTTGCGCAAGCATCATGGCATCACCCGTGTCGAGTTGTTCACCATTGACATTCACGCAACCTTTAGCCACGTGAAGATAAGCCAAACGTCCAGTCGCCAAATCGTGTTGGATAGTTTCATCCCCATCGATTAACGCGGCATACAAGCGGGTATCTGAATGAATTTTTACGGAGTTATTAGCCCCATTTTCAGAGGCAACCAAACGTAATTTACCTCTTTTTTCCGCAGGCGGGAACAAGGTTTGTTCGTAACTAGGTTCAACCCCCAAAGTATCGGGCTGAATCCAGATTTGGAGCAGATGCGTGGTTTGCCCTTCAGCATGATTATACTCACTATGCATCACACCTCGACCAGCGCTCATGCGTTGAACTTCATGGGGATAAATTGCTCTTCCATTACCCATATTGTCTTTATGAGCCAGTTCACCCTCGAGAACATAGGTAATAATTTCCATATCTTGATGACCATGGGTGCCAAAACCTTTTCCAGAGGCAATCCAGTCCTCGTTAATTACTCGCAGAGGGCCAAAGCCCATGAATTCGGGGTCATGATAGTCCGCAAAAGAAAAACTATGAAAGGATTTGAGCCAGCCGTGATCAGCGTAGCCTCTTGATAAAGCAGGACGTTTAATTTTCATGTTTGCGCAATCAATAAAAATAGAATACTTTAAGAATAATCCATTTTAGTTAACTGCACCGACATCTCGTGAACTGCTGTCAATTTGGTTTAGTTCGTTATAAAGTGAGTGATCACCGAGGTACTTTACCCAATAGAGGATAATCAGTGGAATTCAATTAGTTGAGGACACTCTTTATGTTTACGCTTGCAGCAGTTATGTTTGCAGTTTTTATGGGTTTTTTTATGTCAATGACATTGACATTTTGTATCAGTATTTACCTATTGGGGTTTTCTTTTGGAGCTATGGATAATTGGCTAGAACTTTGGCCGATCGCTTACCCTATTGCGGTTATTTCAATCATTGTTTATAGACCTTTGGCCCTATTTTTATCAGGTAAGGTAATTCGATGGTGGCAGTCACGCCACCATCCATAAAGATCAACCTAATACAAAACCAATATGCGCTGCAGAAAGTGCAAACAGGATTGCTAGACAAGTTGCAACTGCGAGCATAACAATTAACGTAATTACTTTTTTGTTGATAGCTTCTTTTGATTCGCCGTGCCATTCATTCATTTTAATTATTCCTTTTAAACATCTTTAACTATTTTTACTATTATCCATCAAAAAGATGAAGGTATTTACTTTTTCTGTAAAGTGTCAGCCTCTGCCAACCAGGGGCATATTAGTGGCCATAATGGTCATAAATAGGATATTGCTATCTAGCGGTAGATTACTCATATGTAATACGGCATTGGCAACTTCTTGAACAGGCATTCTGTCTTCTGGAAGTATTTCACCATTCGCTTGTAAAATTCCTTTTGCCATGGGTTCACTCATTTCTGTTGCAGCATTCCCAATATCGATCTGACTGCAAGCAATCTGAAAAGGCCTGCCATCCAGTGCAATCGATTTAGTAAGTCCTGTGATGGCGTGTTTGGTGCTGGTGTAGGGTGCAGAAAAGGGGCGCGGCGCGTGCGCAGCAATGGAGCCATTATTGATAATTCGGCCACCTTGAGGACTTTGTTCCCGCATCATTTTAAAAGCACGTTGCGCGCATAAAAAAGTTCCAGTGAGATTGACTCCTACTGTTTTTTGCCACAGGTCAAAGGGGATCTCATCAAACGGCATCATAGGGGTGCCACGACCAGCATTATTAAACAGTACATCTAATCGACCGAAGCGATTTTTTACCTGTTCGAACAATTGATCCACCTGGTTGACATCGCTAATATCCGTTTGGCAAGCTAAGCTTTGAGTCTGCGGCGCTGAACTTTCAGAAATAACTGACTCGAGTAACTCTCGACGACGACCTACCAAAACGACTTGATAACCATTTTCTAAAAGAGTGAGAGCGCACGCTTTGCCGATACCAGTCCCAGCACCGGTGATCAGCGCTACTTTATTCAGAAGCTTCATGTTTATACCTTCCGTTTTCCTTAAATAATAAATATAAACCGCAGGCAACTACAATGACAGCGCCAAAAAGCACATTCACTTGAGGGATCTGCCCAAAAATCAACCACCCCAAAAAAATCATATACAAAATTTGTTGGTAAAAGAACGGGGAGATAGTCGTTGGCTTAGCAAAGCGATAGGCAATGGCCAGAAGATAATGTCCTAAGAAGCCAAATAATCCTGTAATAAAAAATACAAGATAATCAATCCATCCCGTCGGCGCTTGCCATTGTGGCATGACTAAAGGAAGAAGAATGATGGTTGGTATAACTGTGGAGTAAACAATCGTGACATCGGGGCTAGAACTAGCCGCCATTTTGCGAGTCAAAATATTAAAAAGAGCATAAATCGTGGCATGCGCAAGAACAAAAAACATCGCAGGATGAAAACTTGTGCCCAAGGGGTCAATGATGACTAAAACCCCAAAAAAACCTCCTAAAATAGCAATCCAAATATTAATGCTCAGCTTTTCCTTTAAAAAAATCGAACTAATCAGAGCGATGATGATGGGTGAAGAAAACAATATAGCGTTCGCTTGTGCTAATTGAAGGTATTTAAGGCCTGCAAAATTGAGCATGGTCATCGAGATCATCATGATGGCTCGAAGACACTGTATTTTAAGATTTTCATTCTTAAATTCTTGAATTTGTGTTTTAGGTAATACAACGATGAGGGCGATGACAGCAGCGATAGCAAATCTGAGCCAAACAATTTCAATTAAGGGAATATGCGTTGAAAGCCATTTACCTGCAGTATCTAAAATAGAAAACGCAATGGTCACTAGGGATCCAAGCAGTATTCCTGTGCGACGTTTGGAAGGAGTATCGGCGTGTAACATATATATTTGTATTGTATTGTCTCACTATAGAGGGGTAATATCGAGGTAATTAGATTTTGCTATTGTATTTGTTGTTCCCATTTGAGTATGTTTATAGGAGAAAAACATGAGTCAAAGTGATCTCAATACTTGGAGCATCGATAAAGCTAAAGAGTTATTTTCGATATCGCATAAATTAATAGATGCAGCACAACAATTAAGCGAGCATCATGCCGCAGAGTTAAAAGCAAACATGGAGCATGCATTGCACTTAGCCAAGGCAACTGCTCAGAGTGATTTCGCCAAATTAAAACAAATTCAATCGAAAGCAGCAGATGAATCCCTGGCTCGGATGGTCGCATATCAAAGCAAGGTCAAAGGTATTTTGAAGCAAGTCAATAAAGAGACTGCTGAAGAAGCAGATAAATATTTAGTGAAAGCCCGTACCGCACTGCATGATTACCTGGATCAAGCTTCGCAAAAAAATCCAGTTGGTGGCGTCGAGTTATCGAAGTTAATTAAAGACGTTTCTGATGCAGGCGCTAAGGTATATAAAGAAGGCCGTAAGATGGTGGATAACGCTCTTGAAAATGCGGAAGCCCAAGTAGATGAGTTGGCAAAGAAAACAGCTGCAACGATAAGGAAAGACGCTCCAGAGAGAACGGTCGCATCAAAGACTACTGCAAGAAAAATACCTAATTAGGGTGTTTTAAGAAAACTTGGGTGTTGCATGCCCAAGTTTTTAAATGGCGTCGTTATCGGTTTCGCCAGTGCGAATACGAATCGTTTGCTCAATGGGGGTAACAAAAATCTTCCCATCACCAATTTTGCCCGTTTTGGCACTTTTTATAATTGCATCTATCACGCGCTCGAGATCATCGCTAGAGACGACAAGTTCAATTTTAATTTTAGGTAAAAAATCGACTACGTATTCAGCACCACGATACATTTCAGTATGGCCTTTTTGACGTCCAAATCCTTTTACCTCAGTAACAGTTAAGCCTGTCACACCAATTTCGGAAAGAGTTTCTCTGACTTCGTCGAGTTTAAACGGTTTAATAATTGCAGTAATGAGTTTCATAATTATCCCTTTTTATTTAAAACATAATAACTGAGAATTTCAAAAATATACAATTTCTTAAGCGCGGAACTTAGAGGTAATTGGATAGCGCCAATCTCGTCCAAAAGCTCGACGAGTGATCCGAACCCCAATGGGTGATTGACGACGTTTATATTCATTAATTTTAATTAAGCTCGTTACTTTATCCACATCAGCTTTTGAAAATCCGGAGGTAAGCAAGGTTTCAATTGGCGCGTCATTTTCCATATAGCTCTCCAAAATAGCATCGAGCACTTCATAAGGAGGCAAACTATCTTGATCTTTTTGGTCAGGACGAAGTTCCGCAGAGGGGGGGCGCGTAATAATACGTTCTGGGATGACGGGGGAGATGGAGTTACGATAGTGGCACAGGCGATAAGCCAATGTTTTCACCACATCCTTAATCACGGCAAAGCCACCCGCCATATCACCATATAGTGTGCAATAACCCACCGCCATCTCACTTTTATTGCCGGTTGTAAGAACAATTCTGCCGGACTTGTTCGACAATGCCATGAGTAGTGTCCCGCGAATACGCGCTTGAATATTTTCTTCAGTAGCGTCAAGAGCAAGACCGGCAAAGTCTTTTGATAGTGATGATTCAAAAGCATCAAACATAGGAGCAATGGGGATTTCATCATATTGCACGCCCAATCGATCCGCCATATCTTTTGCATCGATCCAAGAGATATCTGCCGTATAACGTGAGGGCATCATCACAGCGCGCACGCGATCTGCCCCGAGGGCATCCACAGCGATGGCAAGCACAAGTGCAGAGTCAACGCCACCTGAAAGTCCAATAATAGCTCCCGGAAAACCATTTTTACCCAGGTAATCTTTGACGCCAAGTACTAAAGCATCATAGACTTGTTGCTCCGTACTAGTTTCGGGAGTGATGTTGCCAGAAACAACATCTCCGTCGATGAATTCTAAGAATCTCAGTTGCTCCACAAATTGAGGTGCTTCATCAACCAGTTCACCTTGGGAGTTCATAGCAAAAGAGGCGCCATCAAAGACTAGTTCATCTTGGCCACCAACCAAATTTACGTAAATAGCGGGTATCTTGATATCGAGAATTTGTTTTTTCAAGATATCTTTCCGTAAGTAAGTCTTTTCCATATGAAATGGCGAGGCATTAGGAATAATCAGGAGCTCAGCACCCGCCTTTTTGGCTGCTTGGGCAGGCCCTTCATGCCAAATATCTTCGCAGATAATTAAACCAATTTGAGTTCCGTGAGCTTCAAATACACATGTTTGGTTACCTGGAGAAAAATAACGAACCTCATCAAACACTTCTGAGTTAGGTAAAAACTGTTTTGCGTATCGAGCAATCACAGCACCGTTAGAAAGGACTGAAGCACAATTTTGCAAAAGGGCTTGGGATTGATGATTGAATGGAGATGGGTGACCGACGATCACAATCATGTCTTTAAACTGCGCTAGTTCCTTTCGTAAATGCTCGATATGTTCATCGACTGCTTTTATAAAAGCATGTCTGAAGAGTAAATCTTCGGGAGGATAACCTGTTAGAGATAATTCGGGGGTAATTAATAGATGGGCACCACTCTTAAAAGCAACTGCTGCATCTTGAATAATTTTTTCACAATTCGATGACAGATCGCCTAGTAAAAAGTTGCCTTGTGCAATAGCTACTTTGAGATATTTTGAGTTCAAAATGGGTGGTTATTTAGCTAATCAGATCTAACTATTATTATAGCGTTTAATACCATTTATTATTTCCTCGTGAGCAGATTGAGGTCCTTCCCAACCATTCACTTTGACCCATTTCCCAGGCTCTAAATCTTTATAGTGCTCAAAAAAATGTTTGATTTGGTTCAGACGCAGAGGATTCATATCCTCCGGTTTTTGCCAGTGGGTATAAATAGATAATATTTTGTTTTCAGGCACTGCTAATATTTTGGCATCACCTCCAGCCTCATCTTCCATCAACAAAATACCAATCGCACGACAGGAAACTACGACACCGGGTATGAGTGGAAAGGGTGTAATAACTAAAACATCAACAGGATCTCCGTCATCAGAGATCGTTTTTGGAACATAGCCATAGTTACATGGGTAATGCATGGATGTACCCATGAATCGGTCTACAAAAATTGCTCCTGACTCTTTATCAACCTCGTATTTAATGGGATCTGCATTCATCGGAATTTCGATAATGACATTGAAATGATCGGGTATATTTTTTCCGGGAGTTACATTATCTAAACTCATAATTTGGCATTTATCTCATTGGTGGGTAAGTTGAGATTCTAACAAATGCAAATGAAATGTTTCAAGAAGTTAAAAAATATTTAATTATTTCAATAGTTTATTTAATTAGGGTATCTACTAACTAGGGTAATGGAGAGTGTTGCCTACTTGTAAAGAATTCTTTACCCCAATAAGATACTTTGTTGAGACATTATTTATAACTCGGAGAAAAAAATGACATCAATACAAATGGGAATTTATTTCGCCATGATCTGTGGCGTTGTGGCAGTGGTTTACGGTTTGGTGACGAGAAGTTGGATTCTTTCTCAAGATGCAGGAAATGCACGTATGCAAGAAATCGCTGGAGCAATTCAACAAGGAGCTGCAGCCTATCTTTCTCGACAGTACTCCACTATCGCATTAGTCGGGGTAGTTCTCGCTATATTAATTGGATTCTTTTTAGACCTGACTACTGCAATCGGCTTTATAGTTGGGGCGGTTTTATCTGGAGCCTGTGGCTTTATCGGTATGAATGTTTCTGTAAAAGCAAATGTCAGAACTGCGCAGGCAGCAACTATTGGTATGAATGAGGCTTTAAATGTCGCATTTAAAGGTGGCGCTATCACAGGGATGTTAGTGGTTGGATTGGGGATTCTTGGGGTAGGTGGTTTTTACATGTATTTAAATAGTCAAGGAGCGGGCAAAGAACTCAGTGTTATTTTGCACCCTTTGATTGGTCTTGCCTTTGGCTCATCTCTCATTTCTATATTTGCGCGATTAGGTGGTGGAATATTCACTAAAGGGGCAGATGTTGGCGCAGATTTAGTCGGTAAGGTAGAGGCTGGTATACCAGAAGATGATCCACGTAATCCTGCAGTGATTGCTGATAACGTTGGAGATAATGTCGGCGACTGTGCAGGTATGGCAGCTGACTTATTTGAAACTTATGCAGTAACCTTAATTGCAACGATGGTCCTTGGCGCTTTGATGATCAAGTCTGCTGGGGCCATTGCTGTAACCTACCCATTGGTTCTTGGAGGCTTATCGATATTAGCCTCAATCATCGGTTGTAGTTTTGTGAAAGCCACTCCTGGAATGAAAAATGTCATGCCGGCTTTATACAAAGGATTGATTATTGCTGGAGTCCTATCATTGATTGGTTTTTACTTTGTTACGAATTGGTTAATTCCAGACGATGTATTAGGGATGGCAGGAAGTCAAATGCGGTTATTTGGCTCGACGGTTGTAGGTTTGGTTTTGACAGCAGCATTAGTTTGGATTACTGAATATTACACAGGCACTAACTATGCCCCAGTTCAGCATGTTGCAGAAGCATCTACGAAGGGGCATGGAACTAATATTATTGCTGGGTTAGGTATTTCTATGAAATCTACCGCTTGGCCAGTTTTATTTGTGTGTGCTGCCATTTATATTGCATTTGCCTTAGCGGGTATTTATGGTATTGCAATTGCTGCAACATCCATGTTGTCTATGGCGGGTATTGTTGTAGCGTTGGACGCATATGGCCCGATTACTGACAATGCTGGTGGTATCGCAGAAATGGCGGAGATGCCAGAGTCAGTAAGAAACATTACTGACCCACTTGATGCTGTGGGCAACACAACGAAAGCTGTAACGAAAGGTTATGCAATTGGTTCTGCTGGACTAGCTTCTTTGGTTTTGTTCGCCGATTATACGCACGCTTTAGAGAGTGCTGGGCACCATGTAACTTTTGATTTGTCCAATCATATGGTCATTATTGGATTATTTATTGGCGGGTTAATCCCCTATTTATTTGGTGCAATGGCGATGGAAGCCGTTGGGCGCAGCGCTGGAGCTGTTGTTGAAGAAGTGCGTAGACAGTTTAGAGATATCAAGGGCATTATGGAAGGAACTGGCAAGCCGGAATATGGTCGCGCTGTCGATATGTTGACGACAGCAGCGATTAAAGAAATGATTATTCCGTCACTATTGCCTGTGATAGTCCCAATACTGGTTGGTTTATTCCTAGGGCCTGAAGCGTTAGGAGGACTGCTTATGGGGACCATTGTGACTGGCTTATTTGTTGCAATATCAATGTGTACCGGAGGTGGTGCATGGGATAACGCAAAAAAATATATTGAAGATGGCAATCATGGCGGCAAAGGATCAGAAGCTCATAAAGCTGCTGTAACGGGTGATACAGTTGGTGATCCTTATAAAGATACTGCTGGACCCGCTGTTAACCCACTCATTAAAATTATCAATATCGTTGCACTTTTGATAGTGCCTTTGTTAACGATTGCTCATTGATGATTTAAAAGCTTAAATGCCAAGCATTATGCTTGGCATTTAAGCTTACTGTTAGTTGAATCTTACTACTCAAGAGCTTCAAGATAGCGCTGTGCATCCAGTGCTGCCATACAACCTGTGCCAGCGCTTGTAATGGCTTGACGATAAATATGATCTTGAACGTCACCCGCAGCAAAAACGCCCAGAATATTGGTCGCAGTAGCATTTCCGGTTAAGCCACTTTGGGTTTTGATATAACCACCTTCCATATCGAGTTGACCAGCAAAGATATCAGTATTAGGTTTATGCCCAATTGCGACAAACATACCTTGAACAGTCAAATCCTCGGTCGAACCATCAGCTTTTTTGATTCTCACACCAGTTAATCCAGATTGATCTCCTAAAACCTCATCCACTTGGCTGTACCATTTCACTTCAACTTTCCCCTCAGCAACTTTACTCATTAATCGGTCAATGAGAATTGGTTCTGCACGGAATTTGTCACGACGGTGAACCACGATCACTTTTTTAGCAATACCACTTAAATACAAAGCTTCTTCAACTGCTGTATTGCCACCACCGATGACACAGACATCTTGGTTTTTATAGAAAAATCCATCGCAAGTTGCACAAGCAGAGACACCACGTCCCATAAATTGCTCTTCCGATGGGATGCCTAAATATTGCGCAGATGCGCCTGTTGAGATGATCAGGGCGTCACATGTGTAGGTTCCAGAGTCACCTACTAAACGGATCGGTTTTTCGGTTAAGGCAGCCGTATGGATATGATCAAAAAGGATTTCCGTTTGAAAACGTTCAGCATGCTCTAAAAAACGTTGCATGAGTTCCGGACCTTGGACGCCAAGAGGGTCAGCAGGCCAATTCTCGACATCCGTGGTGGTCATTAATTGACCTCCTTGAGCTAAGCCTGTGATAAGAACTGGCTTCAAATTAGCTCTAGCCGCATAAACCGCAGCAGTATAGCCAGCAGGCCCAGAACCAAGAATTAATAATTTAGAGTGTTTAAGAGTATTTTCATTCATTCTTCTATTATAAGGAAAAATAGTTTTTAAGTGATATGACCCTTAGCACCAAAAAATGTTAATAAAATGCCAGAGAGGTTTACAATAAGTAGCTATGGGACGAAACATAGTTCAACCAAAATCGGTGCGTACAAAAGCCTCCATTCCGTTGGATGGGGAAGATTCCACCCCATCAGAAAATACCTTACGATTTCAAAAATTATTATCGGAAATTAGGTGGTTTATCGCTTTGTCAGCCTGCTTGGGTTTGATGTTGATTTTAGTGACTTATCACCCAAGTGACCCAGCATGGTCGAATAATTCTGGCGGGGCAGTAAAAAATCTTGGTGGTAGAGCAGGAGCATACCTATCTGATCTTTTCCTTTTTGTATTTGGTGTATCTGCTTATTGGTGGGTCGTTTTATTTGCAAGACGGGTCCTCGCAGGATGGCAGAAAATATCGCTTCCAGGGACAACTGCAGCTGATGTCGCAACTGAGCAGTTCATGAAAGACTCTTGGATTGTCCGTTGGTTAGGTTTTTTAATGACTTTATGCTCAAGCGTTGCCTTAGAATCGATTCGTTTACATTCCTTAAGCTGGCCTTTGCCGAATCGACCCGGCGGTGTCTTGGGAGAAGCGATTGGCGATTCACTGCAAAATCTTCTTGGCTTTACTGGAGCCACACTTGTTCTGCTGCTGATCTTTTTTGCTGGTTTATCTTTATTTCTACATTTTTCATGGATTGGGTTTTCAGAGCGTGTAGGTCGCGTATTAGAACTTGGGTTTATGAAGTTGCGAAATAAGCAAGCCTCTGTTGAAGATCGCAAAATTGGTGAAGTAGCAGCCGAAGAACGAGAAGAGTTAGTGGAAGAAGAGTTAGAAAAATTTGACGTTGTTGAGCCGGTCCAAATTATTCGCCAAGAGCCAGTGATTCAGAAGAGTGAGCGGGTTGAGCGGGAAAAACAACAAATACTTTTTGACGAGATTCCTGACTCAGAATTACCACCCTTATCACTTTTGGATGAATCCCCGGTACAAGTTGATAATGTTTCGGAAGATACATTGGAATTCACCTCTCGCCTGATTGAGCGTAAGTTAAAAGATTTTGGGGTAGAGGTCAAAGTAGTTGCTGCTTACCCTGGGCCGGTGATTACTCGTTATGAAATTGAGCCTGCCTTAGGTGTTAAAGGTAGTCAAATCGTCAATTTAAGTAAGGATTTAAATCGTGCTTTAGGAACTCAAGCATTGCGGGTCGTAGAGACCATTCCTGGTAAAACTTGTATGGGCCTTGAAGTACCGAATCCAAAACGTCAAATGATCAGTTTGTCTGAAATTCTGACATCACAAATTTATAATTCAAGCCATTCATTATTGACATTGGCATTAGGTAAAGACATCTCAGGTCAGCCAATGGTGGCTGATTTGGCAAAGATGCCACATATGTTAGTTGCTGGTACAACAGGATCAGGAAAATCAGTGGGCATTAACGCCATGATTTTATCGCTACTTTTCAAAGCAAAGCCTGATGAAGTTAGGTTGATATTGATTGATCCTAAAATGTTAGAAATGGCCATGTATGAAGATATTCCCCATTTATTAACACCTGTTGTGACTGATATGAAGCAAGCTTCCAATGCATTGCAATGGGCAGTGAAGGAGATGGATCGCCGATATAAATTAATGAGTAAGTTTGGCGTGCGTAATCTTACCGGTTTTAATAAAAAAATCATGGAAGCAGAGGAGGCCGGAACGCATTTATTTAATCCGTTTAGTTTAACCCCTGAAGATCCTGAACCATTGCATAAGGCTCCAACAATCGTGATTGTGATTGATGAATTAGCCGACTTAATGATGGTTGTTGGTAAAAAACTAGAAGAGTTAATTGCACGGATTGCGCAAAAAGCGCGAGCGGCAGGAATCCATCTGATTTTAGCTACACAGCGTCCAAGCGTGGATGTGATTACAGGATTGATTAAAGCCAATGTGCCAACCCGTTTGTCATTCCAGGTAAGTAGCCGCATTGATAGTCGTACCATCCTTGATCAGCAGGGGGCTGAAAGCTTATTAGGTATGGGGGATATGTTATACATGCCGCCCGGTACAGGGCAGCCTATGCGTGCTCATGGAGCATTTGTATCTGACAGCGAAGTGCAACGGGTGGTAGATTGGTTAAAAGAGCGCAGCGCTCCAAATTATATTGATGAAATTATTGATGGACCAGCTGAAAGTGCTGAGGGGAGCTTTGGCGAGGATGCTGGCGGTGAAGCTGACCCATTGTATGATCAAGCCGTCGCGATTGTTCTAGAAAACAAACGTGCTTCGATTTCACTTGTACAGCGACACTTGCGTATTGGGTATAACCGAGCAGCAAGATTATTAGAAGATATGGAAAAATCTGGATTAGTTTCTAAAATGTCAGGATCAGGAACAAGAGAAATTTTGACATCCTCATCTGCAACTAAATAGGAAGTCATGTTAAAAAAAATTGGGATTCTGATTTGTGGTTTATCAATTAGCCATTTTGTATGGTCAATGGACGCTATTGGTCAGTTAAAGCATTTTTCTAAAAACACAAAAAGCTCGTCTGGCGATTTTGTGCAACAACAGGTAAGTCAAGGGAGTGATGGCAAGCTCAAAATCAATAAAGAATTATCTGGGAATTTTGTTTTTTCTAGACCGGGTAAATTCGTGTGGACAGTGTTAAAGCCTTATGAACAAAAAATGTTGGCAGATGGTAAGCAATTAGCAATGTGGGATAAGGATTTAAATCAAGTGACCTATCGAGCGGCTAATCAAGCACTGGCCACAACACCCGCTGCTATTTTGTTTGGTGATACCCCTCTTGACCAGTATTTTGAACTTCAATTGATTGGCGAGAAAGGTGATTTAACTTGGGTGGAGTTGTCACCCAAAGTGAGTAAACAGGGATCGAATGATATTCCTTACAGCAAGATTGGTATTGGAATGTCGAATAATTTACCGCAAGCCATGGAGCTTCGCGATAACTTTGGTAACGTAGTTTTGTTAACATTTACTAATATTAAAACCAATATTTCAGTATCCCCTGGCGAGTTTATTTTTAAAGCGCCACCGGGGGCTGATATTGTTAAACTTCCATAATTCCATTTTTGTTAGATTGAATATTAATGATTGATCCTCAATTACTTCGCAAAGACGTCCATAGTGTTGCCACCCAGTTGGCTAAGCGGAAATTTATTTTAGATGTTGCGAAATATACGGCGCTTGAAGCAGAAAGAAAAACACTTCAAGCGCATGCGGAAGAATTGCAAGCGAAGCGTAATCAGCTGGCAAAAAGTATTGGCATGAAAAAATCGAAGGGCGAAGATGCCGCAGCAGAAATGGCTGACTCCGTGCAATGTAATGAGTTGCTTAGTACAGCCAGTCAGAATCTAGATGTGTTGCAAAAAGACATGGCTGATTTCATGATGGGTATCCCTAATTTGCCGCATGAAACAGTACCCGAAGGAAAAGACGAGCAAGATAATGTCGAAATTAAACGCTGGGGTGATATTCCGAGCTTTCATTTTCAAATAAAAGACCATGTCGATTTAGGGGCATTTCATGGACTGGATTTTACTTCGGCGACCAAAATTACTGGCTCTAGGTTTGTTGTTTTAAAAGGAGCAATAGCCAAACTTCACCGAGCGCTCGCCCAATACATGTTGGATTTACATACAACACAGCATGGTTATGAAGAGATCAATGTACCCTTAATTGTGAACGCGCAATCTATGCGTGGCACAGGTCAATTGCCAAAATTTGAAGAAGATTTATTTAAAGTTCCAAGAAAAATCTCTGAATCTTCAATTGAACAAGAAGTAGATGGAGATCTTGAAAATTTTTACCTCATACCAACCGCTGAAGTCCCTGTGACCAATTTGGCTCGAGATCATATTTTTCAGGCTCAGGAATTACCTCAACAATATGTGGCGCACACCCCTTGTTTTAGGTCCGAAGCTGGCAGTCATGGCCGCGACGTCAGGGGCATGATTCGACAGCATCAATTTGAAAAAGTTGAATTGGTTCATTTTGTAAAACCCGCCGATTCTTTAGATGCCCTTGAGCATTTAACGGAGCATGCTCAAGCAGTTTTAGAAGGTTTAGAAATTCCTTATCGAAAAATACTGTTGTGCACTGGCGATATGGGGTTTGGTAGTATGAAAACTTATGATTTGGAGGCTTGGATTCCATCGCAAAATACCTATCGCGAAATTAGCTCTTGTTCAACTATGGGGGATTTTCAGGCACGTAGGATGCAAGCAAGATTTAAAGATGGGCAAGGTAAACCGGAGTTAATTCATACACTTAATGGTTCAGGATTGGCGATTGGCCGATGTCTAGTGGCGCTGATTGAAAATAATCAACAAGAAGATGGGAGTATTCGTATTCCGTCTAATTTACAAGCCTATATGGGTGGCATCACGGTCTTAATACCTCGCACGAATTAGTGGGGTGTGGTTTGTAGGGGATTTGCTGCATGTCTTCATTTGCAATGTTATTTAGCATAGCTCCGAGATGGTTACTAACTGTGCCATTCCCAGCAGATGCATAAGATAGTTCACCGAGTTTTTTTGCCGAAGATACTTCATCAGCAAAAGATTACATTGGAGAGTTTGGTGGAGAAACTAATACATGAAATGTTGATTCATTAAACGATAAAAATATAAAATGATTGATTGGGCCAAAACCAGGATTTTTATAAAAAGTTAGATTCATCGCTTGAGTACTATTGATGGTCAGTAATAGTGTATAGCACCTGCGCATAGCTTTTCTATGGCGATTGGAGTCTTCAGGGCATCACCTAAAGCAGGAGTAATCGTTCGAGCTACGAATATCATTCGTGCCAGCAGCTTGGGGAACCACTTAAGTGATAGGTCTGTTGGGATAGCTATATCCAAAACAATCACTAGCAAAGCAGAGAAGTTAAACAAAGGACTACTGCAGTATTTTCATAAGAATTTCCTATAGATATTTATTCAGGTTTGATATTTTTGGACTGAATAATTGTTGCCATTTTGCGTACTTCATTATTTAAAAATAGGTTGGTTTCTTCTGGGGTATTGCCATAAGGATCGATACCTAATTGCTCAAAACGTGCCTTCATCTCAGGAGTATTAACAGCGCGTTTCGTTTCTACAGCAACACGGTCGATGATATCTTTTGGTGTTCCTGAGCGTGTTAAAAACATTGACCAAGTACTTGACTCAAGATCTAGTCCTGCGGCTTCCAGCATCGTTGGCACCTCCGGAGCGCTTGAGATGCGATGATTTGACATGATAGCAAGCGCTCTAATTTTTCCAGCCCTGACTTGTGGCATGAGGGTGGGTGGAGTATCAATAAATACCTGGATATTATTTCCCATTAAATCTTGAAGTGCTAAAGCAGATCCTTTGTATGGTACGTGCGTCATTTCAATATTGGTTTTCATCTTAAAAAGCTCGGTAGCCATGTGAGCGGCTGCTCCGATACCTGATGATCCATAGGAAAGTTTTCCAGGGTTTGCTTTTGCATATGCGATGAATTCTTTTAAGTCTTTGACTGGAAGGGCATTACTTACTGTCATCAATAAAGGAGTAATACCAACTAATGAGATTGGCGAGAGACTCTTTAGGGGGTCGAATGAAAGCGTGCCTGCATATAATGTTGGATTAACAGAGTGCGCTGCCAAAACCGTTAAAAATGTATAGCCATCCGGATTGGCTCGCGCAACATATTCAGAACCTATTAAAGCATTGGCACCAGGCTTGTTTTCAATCACAATCTGCCAGCCAGTGTTTTCTATTATTTTTTGAATAACAATTCGAGTAGTTACATCACTCAGTCCACCCGGAGCATATGGGACTATCCACCTGATTGGTTTATTTGGCCAAGAAGCTGCTTGAGATGACAGAGGAAAAATAAAACCTAGCAAAGCAGAGATGCCACCTTGATGAAATAGTCTTCGATTCATGCAGTGATGTCCTTTAAGTAACACCCTATTTTAATCTCAGATATCCGAGGAGATATCAGGCTTTCCATAGTATTTACCCCAATAGTAAACAATCTCATAGGATTTAGTATCGTGTAATAACTAGATAACAAGGAGATAACAATGACGACCATTCACGTTAATGGTAAAACCTTTGAGGTCAATGCGCACCCAGATACACCCCTATTATGGGTGATTAGGGAGCAACTAGGTTTAACTGGAACAAAATTTGGTTGTGGCATAGCGCAGTGTGGCGCTTGTTCTATTCATATTAATGGTGAAGTTATGCGAAGCTGCGTTTATAAATTATCGATGCTGACAAATAAAGATAAGATTACAACAATTGAAGGCTTATCAGATAACTTGTCCCATCCAGTTCAACAGGCGTGGGCTCAAGTGGATGTTCCGCAATGTGGATATTGCCAGTCAGGGCAATTAATGGCAGCCAGTGCATTACTGCAGCGTAAAAGTAATCCAACGGATCAAGATATCGATAACTCGATGACGAATATTTGTCGTTGTGGAACATATCAGCGTATCCGTGAAGCAGTTCATTTGGCGGTGACAATTACTAAAAATCCGAATAAAAGTAAAGCATAAAGAGGCCTGTAATGACAACTTATGATCTCAATCGTTCAACCCCACTACCTACATCAAGAAGAAAATTTTTAGTCACTAGCATGTCGGCTGGTGCTGGTTTGGTTCTTGGCTTTGCATTGCCTAGTAAAGTTTTTTCTGCTACTGCGACACAAGTTACTCCTGAAATTAATGCTTGGGTCGTTGTAAAACCTGACGATACGGTGGTGATTCGAATCGCTAGAACTGAAATGGGCCAAGGTACTTTGACAGGGTTAGCGCAATTAGTCGCTGAAGAATTAGATTGTGATTGGAATAAAGTAATAACAGAGCTTGTTGCTCCTCAAGATAATTTGGCTCGACAAAATGTATGGGGTCAAATGCTCACCGTAGGAAGTTTTGGGATCAGATTTTCTCAAGATTTAGTTAGGCGGGGTGGGGCTGCTGCAAAGATGATGTTAATGCAAGCTGCAGCCAATCAATGGCAAGTTCCAGTCGGGGAACTCATGGCAAAACAAAGTGTCATACGCCATACACCTTCAGGTAGGACCACCTCCTATGGGGCAGTAGCAGATGCGGCGGCAAAACTCGTCCCGCCTGACCCGAAAACAATGATTTTAAAAGATCCAAAACAATGGACATTAATTGGTCAACCCTTAAAGCGCTTAGACACCCTAGATAAATTGGACGGTAGTAAAAAATATGCTGTAGATGTGCAATTGCCGGGAATGTTAAATGCCATTTATTTTGCTAGCCCAGTTTTTGGTGCAAAATTAAAAAGTCTTGATGATCGTCAAGCCATTAATATGCCTGGTGTAAAAAAGGTTTTAAAAGTTGCTGATGATGGTTATGCCGTTGTTGCTGATACATGGTGGCAAGCTAAAGTTGCCGCAGAGAAAGTTCTTGTTGTTTGGGATGATGCTGAACTAAGTCTTAAATCAAGTAGCACGATCGACGCTTACCTAAAAACTGGCCTAACAGCGACCTCAGGACTTTTTACATTTAGGGATGAAGGTACTGCGCTGACTCAACTTGCAAAAGATACCAAAAAAATAGAAGCAACTTATAGCGCCCCATTTTTAGCGCATGCCACGATGGAGCCAATGAACTGTACAGCTCTTGTCACTCCAGATCGAGCAGAAATCTGGGTAGGTACTCAAGATCCTGAAGGTGGTCAATTGGCAATGTCGAAGACCCTAGCTTTGCCAATGAATCAATGTTTCGTGAATCGATTTGATCCTGGTGGAGGATTTGGGCGCAGAGGTCGAGTATCTGATTATGTAGTGCATGCCGTGAATATAGCTAAACAGATTCCAGGAGTACCCATCAAGATGTTGTGGACGCGTGAAGAGGATATGGCGCATGGTCAATATCGTCCAATTTCGATGTGTAAGTTAAGTGCAAGCTTGGATGAAAATAATCGATTACATGCATTACATATTCGGTTATCTGGGCAGTCCATTTATGCCTGGCGGAACCCAACACAAGATCTGACAGGATTTAAAGATAATTCGCAAGTTCAAGGATGGTCCGGTGATCCCAAAAGCGATCAACAACTTTGTTATGGTGCTCCCCATTTAAAAATTGAATACGCCATGCGCAATACCCATGTTCCAGTAGGAACGTGGCGTGGTGTGAATGTTCCCCAAAATTCTTTTTACGTTGAAGCTTTTATTGATGAACTAGCCAGATATGCAAAAAAAGATCCATTGGAATTTAGAAGAGAAAACACAAAATTACCCAAACAACTAGCAATCCTTAATTTGGCGGCAGAAAAAGGGAATTGGGGAAAATCATTACCGCCTGGTGTGCATCGAGGAATCGCACAGTTTATGAGTTATGACACCTATAGTGCGGCAACGGTTGAGTTGTCTGTGAAACCTTCTGGAGAGGTCAAGGTCCATCGGGTTGTGCTGGCTTTGGATTGCGGCTATGCCGTCAACCCAAGTCAAATTGAAGCTCAAGTTCAAGGATCGATAGTGTATGGATTGAGTGCGGCTATGTGGGGTGAGTGCACAGTTCAGAATGGGAGAATCAAGCAACGTAACTTTGATGATTACAGAGTATTGCGTTTGGCGGAAATGCCTAAGGTAGAAACATATATTCAAAATACGGGAGACAGGTGGGGAGGGGTAGGGGAGCCACTGATTGCCGCTATAACACCTGCGGTTATTAATGCTCTTGCAGTCGCAACGGGAAAAAGGATTCGAGATTTACCTATTAAAAACCATTCTTTAAAAACGTAATGATTTACTTTTAGATAATTCAATCAAGTAATCAATCAATTTATAATATCATACTAAAGGAATTTCCATGCGCCTAAAAAAACTAACTTGTTTTTTAACACTATTGTTTATGCATAGCCAACTATTTGCAGCAGACATTACATTACTGGCCTCAACGGGCGTGAGTTCCATGATGAAAGTAGTTTTGTCTGATTTTGAGAAAAAGACTGGTCATCACATCAAAGTTTCGTATGATACTTCTAATCTTTTGATGAAACGTATTCAGGCGGGTGAGGCAATTGATTTAGTTATTTTAACTGCCCCATTAATTGATGAACTAACGCAATCCGGAAAGTTAACATCAGGAAGTCGGGTTGATCTTGCTAAATCTGGGATAGGAGTAGCGATACAAAGTGGCAAAACCAAGCCCGATATAAGCTCACCTGAGGCATTAAAAAAAGCTTTGTTAGAAACGAGTTCTGTAGCTTACACAGCAACTGGAGCAAGTGGCATTTATTTTTCAAAAGTAATTGATCAGTTGGGGATTGGGGATCAGGTAAAAGCTAAATCTAAGACACCTCCCGGAGGCATTATTGCTGAAATCGTCGCAAAGGGTGATGCTGAAATGGGTGTACAAATGATTAGTGAGCTTACTGGTGTAAAAGGTACGCAGTTAGTAGGACCTCTACCAGGTAATTTGCAAATGTTTACGATTTTCTCAGCCGGTGTGATGAAAGATGCTAAGGATCCACAGTTAGTCAAATCTCTGATACAGTTTTTATCCACCCAAGAATCGGTTGCTGTATATAAAAAGCAAGGAATGGAACCCATTTAAAAATAATGCATCACCATTATGGGTAACACCCTCGACCATGTCGCACCCCGCTTTCTTAGAGGGCAAAGAAGGTGCAAAGGCTTACTAAGAATATATCAGAGACCCGCTAGACGAATGATGTTATTGCGTTCATAGCCCTGAAGGAATCCTCTTCCTTCTGGGCAAGTAGGATATTAAAGATATCTAAATCTTTCCACAATCAACCTAGCATGATAAGCTAATCAAAGCACCCAACTTCGTGGGCTAAAATCATTCATCATGGTGCTACATAGATATCAGTTCAAAATTTACTCTGCGTTTGAAGAAAAACCTCAAAGCAGAGTTGAAAAACAAGTAAAAGGAAAATTCTATCGATGAAGAAATTCTTAAAACTAACACCATTTTTACTTCTTATTATTTGGGGTTGTTCACAAAAGAGCACTACGGTTGAAAATATGGAAATAAAATGTAATGGTGTAGTCTCTGTCACAAGTCAATCTGACCCTAAATCCAATGTAGAAATGATTAAAAATGTAAAAATAAATTTTAATTTTCAAGACTCAAAAATATTCTACCCTTTTGACTTACTGTACTTATCAATTCCTCGTGAAGGAGTGAAATGTATTAAACAAGTTGAAAATACTGTATGTGAGTTTAATGACAAGAAAGATTTATCAGAACACACTATCTCGATTAATTTACAGAAAAGTTTGAGCATGAACATTGTTGAAAAAATCAACCGCGAAAATAACGATAGAATGACAACTTATAGTGGCCTATGTGAAAAAGTCATTTATTAACCAAGGCTGACATTAGTGCTTATATTTTGAATTAATTAAATGAATAAGATATTAAAAAAATAAAAAACCTTGGATGATAAAAAATCCTGCAAACAGGAAAATTAGATCATTATTTGACTCCTTTAGCATTCCAATAAAATAGCTTGACATGCATCAAAGTCAACAAAGTCATTCAGCTTAAGTGGCTTTTTTAAAATAAAGTCACTCCATTTACTTTTGAACTTTTCAGGCCGGTAATTAGGATTTGTATTTTCTTTAATTAACATTTTCTTTGTTATTAAATTGATGCTAACCGATCTCAATAGAACAGGACCAGAGGCCTCTTCACGATCGTAACCTATTAAGACAAATCCTGAATTTTGATATCTAAAGTTGTATCTCCAATAACCATAACGGCCATGGGCGTAATGAATCAACAAATTACCTTTTTCAATGGAAACATTTAAGAATGGTGGGAAATATACACCACCATCTTCATTTTCTGATGAAAAACAATCACGACTTTCGAATGCAAGTTCATATTTATTTCCTTTATTTAATACTATTACGATGCCACGACGATTGCGATCCAACAATCCACGCATTTCATCCTTTACGAATTTGGAATTTAGAGTCCCCTTGGTTATAAAAACATAATCCTCAAGCCCATCATTATTTAAGTCACCCCGAATTGATTCAGTGATCAAATGTCCAGAGGGGATGAAGTCTTGAGGTACTTTGGCTATATTGTTAGAACTTTGGGAAAATACATTCCAGGTTAAGCATAAAGTAAATGTGAGGAATAATTTATTCATATGATTACTTTGGCAGAATAATGTGGTTTGGTAAAGGTTTTGGTAATCCTGTTGTGAGTAGCTTACAAAGCCGTAAAATATAAGTTGACTTGGCGGAGAAGGAGGGATTCGAACCCTCGGTACCTTGCGGTACGCCTGATTTCGAGTCAGGTACATTCGACCACTCTGCCACTTCTCCACTTTAAGTCATCTTACACTGATTTAGATCGAGTCCTACTGATTCTGCTATCCTAATGTGGTGAATAATTTTTAAGTCAATGAGGTCTTATGAACTACACCAAATACCATCTCCCAGCTGTTTTTTCTCCTGTATTAACTCCAGTTAATGGGGACTTTGCCCCGGATCATGCCAAGCTACTTAAACAATGTCAATGGTTGGATGCCAATGGGGTTGGCCAAGCGATTTTTGGAACCAACTCTGAGGCAAATTCTTTTTCAGCTACCCAGAAAATGCACGCTTTAGAGCAACTCATGATTGGTGGGTTAAATCCCAAACATATGATGCCTGGAACTGGAGCTTGTTCCATAGATGAAACCGTCGCAATGACAAAAGCTGCCACCAATGCTGGTTGTGCTGGGGTGCTCATGCTGTGCCCTTTTTACTATAAGGATGTCAGTGATGACGGTTTATATGGTTTTTATGCTAAGGTCATAGAAAAGGTTGCGGATACCCAATTAAAAATTTATGTATATAACATTCCACCAGTAACTAAAATTAGTCTAAGTGTGCCATTGCTAGAACGACTAGTTAAAAACTTTCCGGATACCGTTGTGGGTATAAAAGATAGCTCTGGCGATTGGGGTTACACAGAATCTGTCATTAATGCCTTAGCTGGTTCAGGTTTTCAGGTATATGCAGGAAGTGAAACTTTCTTAATGAGAACATTACGCGCAGGAGGCATGGGCTGCATTTCTGCTACAGCAAATGTCAACCCTTTGGCCATTTCAGAATTAGCGGGGCAATGGCAAGACGCTCATGCAGATGACAAACAATTACAACTAGATATTGTGCGATCTGCATTTGCTAAATACCCCATGATTCCTGCTATGAAAACAGCCGTCGCGCATTTCTCAAAAGATGCTTCATGGACCCCAGTTGTTCCTCCACTCATTGATTTAAAACCAGAGCAGCAAACAGCACTTTTAGCAGATTTAGAAAAAATTCAATTTACGATGAATGGACTTTAAAAAAAGCGCAGTTAATTACAAAGGATTTGTATGGATAATAAACATCAAAAACCAAGTTATTTAGAAGAGCGACTGATTAAATTATTAATACCATCAGGTAATTTGTTGGTTGCTGTTTTTCATCATGTTGCCTTGTTTGTCATCGGCGTTGCAACTGTCTGGTCTGCTGGTTATGCAGTGATTGAGATGTTCCAGAAAACACATGCCTCAGTAGAAGATTTATTACTGTTATTTATTTATCTAGAGATTGGTGCAATGGTTGGCATCTACTTTAAAACGAATCATATGCCCGTTCGGTTTTTGATTTATTTAGCGATCACTGCGGTTACAAGATTGATTATTGATGTGGTGAATGTGAAACACGAGGCGAGTATTGAAGTCATGTTTTTGGGTGGGGCTATCTTAATCCTAGCTTTTGCAAATCTTGTCGTACGTTACGCATCTTATAAGTATCCTTCAAAAGTCAATATTGAGGAAGATTGAAATGGCAAAGTTTAGTAAAGCTTTAGAGAGGTGGAATGAACGATTTTCAAGTGAGGGCTACCTGTTTGGAAGACAAGTGAATCATTATTTAGCCGCTCAAAAAAATCGTTTACACGGTGGCAAGGCTCTAGCTATTGCGGATGGTGAAGGAAGAAATAGTGTTTGGTTGGCGCAGCAGGGGATTGAAGTTGAAGCTTTTGATTTTTCCCCGGTAGCATTAGAAAAAGCGAAACAGTTAGCTCAAGAAAACAATGTATCTGTGCATTTTCAGTGTAGCGATTGGCAATCCTTTGCATGGTCCCAAAATACCTACGACTATGTAGTTGGTATATTTTTTCAATTTGCTGATCCACAAGATCGTGCTGAAATATTTGCCAAAATGGATCAAAGCCTTAAATCTGGTGGAATTATTATCATTCAAGGGTATGGTGAAAAACAACTCGATTACAACACGGGTGGTCCAGGAGTTTTAGAAAATCTGTATACCGAAGATTTACTCAAGTCCGCATTTGCTGGATATCAAATTCTCGATAGTTGCTCTTATGAGCAGGCAATTGATGAGGGTGACGGACATGCAGGCATGTCCGCACTTGTGGGATTTGTTGCGCAAAAACTTTAAACAAGGCCTGTCGTGAAGTAAACCGCAATGACAAAAAATACAGCGAGTGTTTTAATGAGGGTAATCATAAAAATATCCTTATAAGCCATTTTGTGTGTTAAGCCAGTTACAGCTAAAAGCGTGATCACAGCACCATTGTGTGGCATCGTATCCATACCGCCACTGGCCATAGAGGCAACACGGTGAAATACTTCGAGAGGGATATTGTAAGTATGGGCTGATTCGATAAAGAAATCTGACATCGCTGCTAATGCAATACCCATACCTCCAGAAGCAGAGCCAGTAATGCCCGCAAGTGTAGAGACTGTGATGGCTTCATTAATGAGTGGATTTGGAATCGACTTGAGGGCCTCAGCTACTACTAAAAATCCTGGTAAAGCAGCAATCACGGCACCAAAACCATATTCAGAGGCAGTGTTCATTGAAGCAAGAAGTGCCCCACTCACAGCGGCTTTAGTACCTTCGGCAAATTTTGTAGAAACTTGTTTCCAGCCAAATATAATGACCGTTAAGATACCGATGAGGAGGGCACCTTCAACAGCCCAAATCGCTGCAGCCTTATGGAAATCAATGACAACTGGTTTGATATCACCAATGACAGCAGGAATAAATGCTATCGATTCACCATAAATTACTGGAATTAAATCCGTCAATACTTTATTCATGATGCCTACTAAAAAAAGTGGCAAAATTGCGATCCATGGATTTGGTAATTTTTCAGAAGAATCAAAAGGTGCGGGTTCATTCGTATGGCCTTCGCCATAACCTTCTCCGCCGGCTGCTGCTTTGCGACGATGGGATTCAAGATACATCATGCCAAGAGTTAGAATAAAAATCGCACCAAGAATACCCAAAATAGGGGCTGCATAGATATTGGTATTAAAGAATGTAGTTGGAATGACATTTTGTATTTGTGGTGTACCAGGTATAGCGTCCATAGTGAAAGAAAACGCACCAAGGGCAATCGTCCCAGGAATCAGTCGTTTTGGAATATTACTCTGACGGAACATTTCAGCGGCGAATGGATATACAGCAAATACGACGACAAAGAGCGAGACACCGCCGTAAGTAAGGATAGCGCAGACAAGGACAATGGCTAGGATCGCGCGTTGACTTCCTAATAACTTGATCACGGTGGATACGATAGACTTTGAAAATCCAGATAGTTCAATAACTTTTCCAAAGACAGCACCCAGTAAAAATACAGGAAAGTAGTTCTTAATGAATCCCACCATTTTGTCCATGAATAAACCAGAAAACATAGGTGCTACTAAATGTGGATCGGTTAATACAACAGCGCCCAGTGCTGCAACTGGAGCAAATAAAATAACGCTATAGCCCTTATAAGCAATCAACATAAGAAAAATAAGTGCAGCAAGCACAACCAAAAAATCCATAAAGCCCCCTAGTTATTGTGAATCGATATAGAAGTGAATACTTCTATATCGATCATAGATAATTTGAATAACATTTTTATAAGGTCAACAATAGGGTTAAATAAAAAATCAAAATCAAACTTATAATGAGATACGTCTTTTATAACTTTTTATAAGTGAAATATTATGCCTAGCAGTAAACAGATACAGAAGCCAAGTTCTACGGCGAATCAAGCAGAACATCTTCAAGGTATTCATGCTGATCTTTTAGTTATTGGAGCCGGACTCGCTGGCTTAACCGTAGCCTTGAAAGTGGCTGAAAAGCGAAAAGTGATTGTGTTAGCTAAGCGTGAATTGACTGAAGCTGCAACGGCATGGGCGCAAGGTGGAATTGTTGGTGTTTTAGATGAAAAAGATAGTTTTGAATCACATGTTGGGGACACATTAGAAGCAGGAGCAGGAATTGTTTCTGAAACTACAGCACGCTATATAACGGAAAATTCCCAACAAGCGATCCAGTGGTTGGTTGATCAAGAAGTTGCGTTTACCCAAGATCCTGAAGGGCCCTTAGGCTTGCATTTGACAAGGGAGGGTGGCCACACCCATCGACGGATTGCACATGCTGCAGATGCCACTGGTAAAGCAATTCATATAGCTTTACTCAAAAAAGCGCAAGCTCACCCCAACATTCAGCTATTGGAAAACTGGGTAGCGATTGATCTCATTACAACGCGTAACTTGACTGTAAAACCCAGTAAAGATTATAAAAAAAGTGTCATGAAAGATCGCTGTTTCGGTGTTTATGCCCTCGATATTGGTCGTAATGAAGTAGTTGCAGTGACTGCTAATGACGTGGTAGTGGCAACAGGTGGCGTTGGTAAAGTGTATAAGTACACATCCAACCCCGATACCTCCACAGGCGATGGTATTGCCATGGCGTATCGTGCAGGATGTCGAGTCGGCAATATGGAGTTTATTCAATTTCATCCAACGTGCTTGTATCACCCTCAAGAAAGAAGTTTTTTAATTACTGAAGCCTTACGAGGTGAAGGTGCTTATTTAAAATTACCTAATGGCGATCGCTTTATGGCGGATCATGATGAACGATTAGAGCTGGCACCACGAGATATTGTTGCGAGAGCCATCGATTTTGAGATTAAAAAACATGGTATTGATTATGTTCTTTTAGATGGAACTCATTTAGGTGCTGAGTTCCTTAAAGAACATTTCCCGACCATTTATGCAAGATGTTTAGCTGTTGGGATTGATATTACCAAAGAGGGTATTCCAGTGGTTCCTGCAGCACACTATACCTGTGGTGGCGTAGTGACGGATTTGCATGGGCAAACAGATTTGCCACATTTGTATTCCGCTGGAGAAGCAACCTACACAGGTTTACATGGCGCCAATCGTTTGGCGAGTAATTCCTTATTAGAGTGTGTTGTCATTGGTAAAGCAACTGCCGATAAAATATTGGAGCAAGCTATTGTCACTATGCCGGAAGTGCGTCCTTGGGATGATAGTCAAGTGGAGGATGCTGATGAGCAGGTGGTGATTGCCCATAACTGGGATGAGCTGCGCTCCTTGATGTGGAACTATGTCGGAATTGTTCGAACAACAAAAAGACTTGAAAGAGCCTTGCACCGCATTGAGCTTTTAAAACAAGAGGTGCAGGATTACTATTCTAATTTTCACGTTAACCGTGATTTGATTGAGTTGCGTAATTTGATTGTTTGCGCAGAGCTCATTGTGCTTTCTGCTCTTGATCGTAAAGAAAGTCGTGGACTGCATTACAGCCGTGATTACCCACAAACCTTTGCCATGTCATATCCGACCATCATTACGCCAAAAAGACCATAACTACATTCTTTCTAGAACACGCATGGAATAATCAATCGCGTTCACATCTTTGGTCAGGGCTCCGACAGAAATACGATCGACACCGGTCATTGCGATTTCGCGCAGTTTCGTCATTTCGACACCACCAGATACTTCAAGTTCTGCACGATTATTGGCAATCTTCACCGCTCGGTGCATATCTTCGATTGAAAAATCATCAATCAAAATATGTTCTGCACCTGCGGCAAGGGCCTCTTCTAATTCAGCAATCGACTCCACTTCAATTTGGATCATGACACCCGAATTGAGTGCTTTGGCATTTTTCAATGCTGCTTCGATACTACCTGCTGCAATGATGTGATTTTCTTTAATTAAAATGCCGTCCCATAGAGCAAGGCGGTGGTTTTTACCACCACCCACGCGGACAGCGTGTTTTTGTGCTTGTCGTAGTCCAGGAATTGTTTTTCGAGTTTCTAAAATGTTGCAACCTTTTGGGTTTGCTTGAATATCTGCAATGGCATCAACATAAAGTTTAGTAGACGAAGCGGTCCAAGATAAAGTCTGTAAAAAATTGAGCGCAGAGCGTTCGGCAGATAAAAGTGCGCGCGCATTACATATGATTTCGCAAACAGGTGTCATGGCTTGCATCGCTTCACCTTCTTTATACATCCAAGTGATTAGTGCATTGGGGTCTAAAGAGGTGATGCAAAGTTCAAACCAGGCTTGCCCACACAGGATCGCACCCTCTTGTTTAATGACTACATTGGCACGCACACGTTCATCTGCCTTCACTAATTGAGCAGTCCAATCCACCTTGCCGATATCTTCCGTCAATGCATCTTGAACATTACGGGTAAGAGCCTGTTGTAAAGACTCATTCAATTTAAACATATTTTCCTTTTGTATAAATTATGCTGCGCCAATATTCTTCACAAAACCATGTTGTGCTTTTGCGAGAAGTTCAGGATTATTTTTTGTGAAATCAAGCATACGCTCGATACAGCTTTGCGCTTTTGCTCGGATACCCTCCTCTACTTGAATTTCACCAGTTTGATTTTCAAGACATGAAAGAATATTGGCTAAGCCATTCATGGCCATCCAAGGGCAATTTGCACAGCTTTTACAAGTAGCACTTTGACCGGCTGTTGGTGCCTCAATTAAGACTTTATTCGGGGCAAGTTGACGCATGCGATGCAAAATACCTTGATCTGTGGCAACGATATATTCCTCTGCCGTTCCTTCTACGACTGCTTTAATCATGGCAGAGGTTGAGCCAACAACATCAGCCATTGCAACGACCGCTGCTGGCGACTCTGGATGAACTAAGATTTGAGCCTTTGGGTGAGACTGACGAAGTGCCTCAAGCTCAACCGCTTTAAATTCATCATGGACAATACAAGCACCATCCCAAAGAACCATATCAGCACCAGTTTGATCTTGAATATAACGTCCTAAATGACGATCTGGAGCCCACAAAATCTTTTTACCTTGTTCTTTTAATTGATGCACAATCGCAAGGGCACAAGAGCTTGTGACCATCCAATCGGCGCGAGCTTTAACAGCAGCGCTAGTGTTGGCATATACCACCACGGTGCGATCTGGATGAGCATCACAAAATTGATTAAAGGCTATAGTGGGACAACCCAAATCAAGTGAGCAAGTGGCGTCTAGGTCAGGCATAAATACGCGTTTTTGAGGAGAGAGGATCTTTGATGTCTCACCCATAAAACGCACACCAGCAACAATGAGCTCTTGGGCAGGGTGGTCACGACCAAAACGCGCCATTTCTAATGAATCAGCAATAAATCCTCCTGTTTCCATCGCTAAATCTTGAATATCACCATCAACGTAATAATGGGCAACGATTACGGCATTCCGTGCTTTTAATAAAGAGCGAATTTTCGCTTTCGTCTCTTCTTTTTCAGATGTGGATAGGGTAACTGGCGTTTTAGCCCATGCGCTGGCAATACAAGTTGGACCATCAACCATGGGAAGAGAGAATTCGTAACTTTTCATTGGACTATTCATAATTTTGGTATTTAACGACACACAAAGATACATTATCGAAGAATTTACCGGCATCAGGAAAAAATATGACAATTTAGAGCTTGTACCCTGTTAGAATGGCGTGCGGAGGATGTGACATGCAACGAATGATGCTACTAGCTAAGTTACACCGTGTAACGGTGACTGAAGCTGATTTAAATTACGAGGGTTCTTGTGGAATTGATGAGGACTTATTACAAGCGGCCGATATGCGAGAATTTGAGCAAATTGAGCTTTACAACATTAATAATGGAGAACGCTTTTCTACCTACATTATTAAAGCACCAAGGGGTTCAGGTGCAATCTCTCTCAATGGCGCTGCAGCTAGAAAAGCGCATGTTGGCGACCCTTTAATTATCTGTACATATGGCTTGATTGATGAAAAAGAACTCCATCATCACCAACCAAAGATTGTGCTGGTAGGAGAGAGTAATCAAATTAAATCGATTAAAAAGGTAGTTTAGCCTCAGGCTTGACTTCTAAAATAGCGTTTTTAAATGCCATCTGAATCCGTTCGATGGCTTCTTGCGTATCTGCTTCAAATCGCATCACGACTACTGGCGTTGTATTTGAAGGCCGTGCAAGGCCAAAGCCGTCCGAATATTCTACTCTGATGCCATCGATTGTATTGACAGACTCAGCACCAATAAAGTTCGCATTGGCCTTCATTTTCTCAAGAATCGTAAATGGTTCGCCTTCCGCGCAGGCCATTTGGAGTTCAGGCGTACAAATCGCATTGGGTAAGTTGAGTAAAGTTTGATTGGGATCTGCCTCTTTGGATAAGATTTCTAGCAATCGAGCAGCCGTATATAGACCATCATCAAAACCATACCAACGGTCTTTAAAAAAGATGTGTCCACTCATCTCCCCAGCAAGAGGCGCGCCAGTTTCCTTGAGTTTGGCTTTGACTAAAGAATGGCCTGTTTTCCACATCAGTGGTTCACCACCATGATCCTTAATCCAGTTACCTAGATTGCGCGTACATTTCACGTCAAAAATAATTTGTGCGCCAGGGTTACGTGACAACACATCTTTAGCATAGAGCATCATTTGACGATCAGGAAAAATCACAGAGCCATCTTTGGTTACAACACCGAGACGATCAGCATCACCATCAAACGCTAGTCCAAGTTCATTATTGGTACAGGCAAGATTTTTCATCAGATCTTGCAGATTTTCAACATGAGCAGGATCTGGGTGATGATTGGGGAAATGACCGTCTACTTCACAAAACATTTCATCAACTTCACAACCCAGAGCCCTAAATAATTTTCCAGCAAATGCTCCACCGACACCGTTACCACAATCAACAGCAATTTTCATTGGACGCGCAAGATGAATATCACGCGTGATGCGTTCTAAATAAGTCGGAAATATATCGTATTCGGCACGGGAGGCAGTTGCTTGAGGTGCAAAGTTTTTTGCTTTGATTCGCTCATACAAAGCTTTGATTTGATCACCATAAATTGCATTGCCGCCTAGAACCATCTTAAAGCCGTTGTAGTTGGGCGGATTATGACTACCGGTAATCATGATTCCAGAAGATGCTTGTTGACCATGGACGGGCACATTGGTTGCAAAATACACCATTGGCGTCGCAACCACACCCAAATCGATCACATGAACCCCGACGCTCAGGAGCCCTTCGGTTAAGCCTTGCATGAGAGCGGGTCCTGAAAGACGACCATCACGTCCTACGACGATCGTATGCTCACCGATTTCTTTCATACAAGAACCAAATGATTTACCGATCAAATTAGCGATGGAAGGATCTAAAGTCTGGTCAATAATGCCCCGAATATCATAAGCTTTAAAAATGGATGTAGAAAGAGCAATCGTCATAGGATGTCATTAGAAGTGAGGGTTTTTAAACCATTGAATGCGCTGCGCCGTAACTGGATGAAGCTTCGATACATCTGTCACATCTGAACGAAGTGCTTCTTCAATTGGAATTGCTAATTTTTTCCCCAGATCAACTCCAGGTTGGTCAAAAGAATTAAGACCGTAGAGAACACCTAAGCAGAAAGTACGATGTTCATACAAAGCCATTAAAGCACCTAAATGGAATGCATCAAGGCGAGGTAATAGAATCAAGTTATTGGGACGCTTACCAGGGTAGTAGTTATTGAGGTTAGATGGATCACCTTGCCCCATAGCAAATGCTTCAGATTGTGCAAGACAATTAGCCCAAAGTTGTTGATGCTGAGCTTGGTGTTGAAAAATATCACTCATTGACTCATGTACAGCAATCAAGTCGACAGGAATGACCTCAGGACCTTGATGCAGCATTTGGAAAAAAGAATGTTGTGCGTTGGTGCCAGGAATACCAAAAATGACAGGCGCACTAAAGGGCACGGCATGACCATCTACGCCAGCTGTCTTGCCATTACTTTCCATTTCTAATTGTTGCAACCAATGAGGAAATAAATTGAGCGACTGAGCATAAGGAATAATAGCCTGAGACTTCACGTTCAAGGTTTTTTGTTGATGATATAAGGCAAGTGCTAAACGTAAAGGTTGATTCAACACATCAGGGCTTTGTAAAAAGTGTTGGTCCATGGCTTGAGCACCAGCCAAAAAATCCTGAAAAGTATCGAAGCCAAATTTCAACGCGATGGGCAAACCTACGGCTGACCATACAGAAAAGCGACCACCTACCCAATCCCAAAATGGAAAAATATGATCGTCTAAAACTCCGAATTGTTTTGCTAATTCAGGATTGGCTGTAATGGCAAAAATCATCTTTGAGGCTTGCGGAGGTTGAATCCCTTGATCGTTAAGCCAAGCTATGACTGCTTTAGCGTTGAGAAGTGTTTCGACAGTTGTAAAAGCTTTAGAGACGATAATAATGCGGGTGCTTTTGGCATTGGTTTTTGCCAAAATGGAAGCCAAATCAGAACTATCAACATTCGATAAAAAATGTACGTTGATCAGATTTTTTTCTGACGATGGTGGGTTTTTGAGCGCGTCGCAAACTAAGCGCGGTCCAAAATCAGAACCACCGATACCAATATGAATAATGTCGGTAACACCAGCAAAATTTTTACAACTGCGATCGATTTGTTGCCAAACATCTTCAATCATTGGCATGACATCGGCATGATCTACATAAACGGGTTTTTTAGTCAAATTGCGCAGTGCTGTGTGAAGAGCGGGGCGATTTTCACTTAGGTTAACTTTTTTACCTGTGAAAAGATCTTCTCTCTTTTGGGTAATGGATTTATCTTTAGATAATTGAAATAAGTTTTCCCATTGGGCATCATTGATTTGGGAAAAGTGGGTATCTAGAAAAAGGGGCGAATCCATATAGTGAGAAGGAAGTCAATCAGGTCTTAATCATTGCATTTTACCCATCAAATACTTCACTTCATAAAAATGTCGAAAAATAGTTATTTTTGCTTACATTACTATATAAAATTTCCACCAAATCGCTTAATTGACTGAAGCGCCAGTCAATTTGACGGCATCAGACCATTTAATGAGGTCTTGCTTAAGAACTTGATTAAATTCTTCGGGTGTATTACAGATGACTTCAACTCCTATGTTTTGCATACGAGAGTTGAATTCACTTGTTTGTCCAATGACTTTGAGCGTCTTGACCATTTTTTCAATGACATCGGTAGGCGTGCCTGCAGGAGCAGCTAAGCCATTCCAAGTGGATGTATGAAATCCTGGATATCCAGATTCTGCAATCGTCGGTACTTGCGGGAAAAGAGCGCTTCTTTTTAAGCCTGATGTGGCCAATACTTTTACTTTACCGGACTTGTACGGTTGACTAGCTTCCGCTAGATTCGCAAAATACATGGGCACCTGCTCCCCCATTACATCAGCAATTGCAGGGGCACCACCTTTGTAAGGAACATGAACCATTTTTAATTTTGCGCGAAAATTAAACAGTTCAGTTGTCAAATGACTCAGTGAGCCACTACCTGCTGAGGCGTAAGGGACATCATTGGGCTTGGAGTCCACATACGTCACAAATTCTTTTAGATTTTTAGCGGGAAAATTGTTTGCCACTGTCAGAGCAAACTCATTACTCGCAATAATAGAGATCAAACTAAAGTCTTTTACTGGATCATAGGCAGTTTTTGTCATTGCTGGTAGAACAGCCATTTGTGGCAAAACAGCCAATAGCAATGTATAACCATCTGCGGGAGCTTTGGCGACAAAATTTGCGGCAATGGCACCATTTGCCCCCGGCTTGTTTTCAACAATAAACGTTTGCCCAAGGCTTTTGGTCAGTTCATCTGCAGTAATTCTGGCGATGGAGTCCGTATTGCCGCCAGCAGAAAATGGCACGATAATTTTGACTGGACGATTTGGCCAAGATTGTCCAAAACTAATACTATGAAAACACAGCAATATGAAGAAAAAGAGGGTGCGCATTAAAGTTCCTTAAGGCTGAGAAAATTGACGGGGACGATGATTTTTAAATACTAAATAGTGGCCTTTAAACCAAGGCTTTACAGCTAATTGATCACGCCATGGTGTTGTTCTTGCTTTGGCGCGGGCGGGGGATTCAAGAGCCAGTGGTGTTTTTAAATAATGAATAGCAAGCCGATTGAACGGCTGAGGATCACCATCAACGATTTCAAAACGGCGCGTACCGAGCCAATCAGAACATTCGAGAAGAACAGGTACATGGTCCTTTGAATACCAAGCGTCAAATTCAGTGAGATCTTCTTGTGGAACTGTAAATAAAACAGCATACAGATACTCTGCCTGAGATAGAGGATCATTTAATCCCGCTTGCCACTGCTCGCCAAGGGTGTTGCCGATATAACGTGTAAAGCCACTGACAGAGCTGAGCATGGTTTTGGTTAAGTTACTTGGTTGATTTTTGACAAGCAAATATTCAGGTGATTGCAAGTTTTCACGGGCAGTCATTTCATAAACAGCCAAGTAATTTCGTTGATCATCTTCAGCTAAATAACGCTGCGCAGCAATAAATCCAGGAACTGCCATCCGTAATGGAATATGTTCATTGTCATACCATGCATTAAATTGATCCTCTAAGGACGTAGGCGGGGACATTTCTGAAAAAAGTATCGTATGACCAAAATTCATTACTTCCTCCTCATTTATTTTTTAAATTTGACTTACAATGTTTTATCAATTCTATACGTAAAAATTTGTAAAAATAAGAAAGAGACCCAAAATGGAATTAACAATTCGCAAATGGCTGATGCATGTTGAAGAGAATGTTGACGCTAAAAATCCTGCAGTTCCATTAATAAAAGGCGCAGTGATTGCCATTTTGAAAAATCCTTATGCCGGTAAATATCAAGAAGATTTATCTGAATTGATACAAGCGAGCACTGCTTTGGGGCAAGAGATCGGCGCAAGGATTCGCAAAGTCATGGGCGATCACCCGATACAGAGTTATGGTAAAGCGGGCATTGTAGGTGTAGATGGAGAACAAGAAATTGTCAATGCATTACTCACTACCACATTTGCTAATCCGATTCGAGATGCCATTGGCGGTGGTCAGGCATGGATCTCCTCATTTACTAAAGTCGGCGGCCCAGGCACCATGATTGATGTACCAATGGCACATAAAGATGCACTATATGTCAGGTCTCATTACGACGGTATGTCGATTACCTTGCATGATGGCCCGATGCCTGATGAAGTGGCGATTATTTTTTGTGTAGCAAGTCGTGGTCGAATCAATGCTCGGGTTGGTGGGTTAGCGGTAGATAAAATTCAAGGACAAGACGGTTTAGTTTAGATAAGAGAAAGATTCTCATGAAAACAGCAATCATTAATTTAAAAAAAATTATCTCAGGAGATTGGCGCGATCCAATCATCGAAGGTAACTCTATTTATATGGCTGATGGCAAGATTGTTTCTGTCGGTCACGTATCGGACAAAGATATCCAAGATGCAGACGTAGTGATAGATGCAGATGGAGCAACGGCGATACCTGGACTGATTGACTCACAAGTACATAACACCTTTGGGGATTACACACCAAGGCAAAAAACGGTTGGTTTTTTAGAAAGTTATGTCCACGGCGGAACTACGACTTGTATCAGTGCCTCAGAAGTGCATGTGCCGGGTCGACCAAAAGATCCCGAAGGTGTTAAAGCTCTTGCTTTAGCAGCCAAGAGATGTTTTGATGACTACCGACCAGGTGGAATGAAAGTATTTGCAGGATCCATTATTTTAGAGCCCGGGCTTACTGAAGCAGATTTTCAGGAGATGGCAAAAAAAGGTATTTGGTTAGCCAAAGCAGGATTTGGGGCAGTCAAATCACCCTATGATTATGCCCCGATGGTGGGCTGGGCGAAAGCAGCCGGCATGATTACGACGGTTCACACGGGCGGCTCTTCCATTCCTGGCTCTTCAGGCATTTGGGTAGATCACTTATTGAAAATGCAACCACACGTTTCCTTTCATGTGAATGGTGGACCTGTTGCGATGCCTGACGCTGATTTTCCTAGAATTGTTAATGAAAGTAATATTGCCTTACAAATTTGTACAGCAGGCAACCTTAGAACCGCATTACTAATTGCAAAATTAGCGATGGCAGCAGATCAATTTGATCGCTTTTTAATTGCGACTGACACACCGACAGGAAGTGGCATTATGCCTTTAGGCATGCTCTATACCATTACCCATTTATGTAGCCTGATGGATATGTCGGTTGAATCAGCGATTGCAGCCGCTACCGGAAATAATGCAACGGTATATGGCATCGATAGTGGTTTTTTAAAGCCTGGCAAAGAAGCTGATGTTGTCATACTTGATGCATGCGTAGGTGGTTCAAAAGACAATGCTACTGATGCCATTCGTAATGGTGACATTCCAGCTGTGGCAGCCGTCATTACCGCAGGCATCCCACGATTTGTAGGTAAAAGCAGAAATACCCCAGCCCCGATGAAGAGTGTTCGCGTGATTCAGAATAGAGTACCGCAGGATTACACTGGCAGTGCGCACTAATGAAGCAAATGCATGTCGTGGTTGTTGGTGCTGGTCCAGTAGGCGTTGTAGCAGCTATAGCCGCTGCGCAAAAAGGATTTAAGGTTACGCTATTAGATTCTGCGAAAGAGGTTGATCATAATCCTCGAGCTGCAACAACTCATCCATCGACTTTGGAGTTCATTGATCAAGTTGGTTTGATTGATGAATTCATAGAGCAAGGCTTAGTCGCAAGATATTTTCAGTTTTGGGATCGCGATACCAAATCTAGAGTTGCTCAATTTGATCATGATTTACTCAAAGATGAAACCAAGTTTCCTTTTGTTGTGCAAACTGAGCAGCATAAGCTTGTTTTGATGGGGCTCAAACGTTTAGCCACATTTCCAGACGTAACCTACCAATTTGGTATTACAGTGACTAACCTTCAGCAAAGTCCAGATCATGTCATGTTGACCACCGAGCAGGATGGCGAGATGGGTCAGATTACAGCTGATTATGTGATTGGTTCAGATGGTGGGAAAAGCACTATTCGAAAACTACTTCATATTGAATTTGAAGGATATACCTGGCCAGAGAGATTTATCGTTTTAACCTCGATTCATGATTTTGAAAAATCCATGGGTTGTTGCTATCGTAATTACTTCGCAGGATCTAACGAGTGGGCGAATTTATTTAAGGTCACTGGTGATGATTACAAAGGTAGATGGCGGGCAGTTTTTCCGGCGAGGACAGATGAATCTGACGAAGAGGCATTGAGCGATGCCTCAGCGCAAAAAAGAATTGTTGAGCTCGAAGATGCGTGTTCATTAGAATCGATTGTTCATCGCAATATTTATAACGTCCACCAACGAGTGGCACAAAAATTCAGAGTGGGTCGAGTCATGCTTGCGGGCGATTCATCCCACTTGAACAATCCCATTGGCGGACTTGGACTTAATTGCGGGATTCATGATGCGATGGAATTAGTCGCAAGTTTGGAAGATATTCAAAACGGTGCCGATGATACGCGACTTGAGCTCTATGAAAAACGTAGAAAGACATTAAATGTCCAATTTATTCAAGAGCAGACCATTGCCAATAAGAAACGTTTAGAAGAGAAAGACCCCTTGGCTCGTCAACAACGCCTTGACGAACTAAGAAAAATAGAAGCAGATCATCAACTACAAAAGCAGTTCTTAATGAAATCATCCCTACTGTTAAGCGTGATTAATGAAAAAAACATCACTCTTTAACTCTAAATTAAGCTAAAAGTTGAATTCAAAGTTATAATTTAAAAACTTGGGTAAAAAATCAGTTGTTTGGTCTTTACCTTTAATAAAGGAAGCTTGGCAGAGCGGTTGAATGCAACAGTCTTGAAAACTGTCGAGGGTTAACGCCCTCCGTGAGTTCGAATCTCACAGCTTCCGCCAAGTCAATAGGTTTTATAAGGGACCCACCCCCCACATCAACTCTGCAAGCCACGATTAAAAGTGATTTACAAAAAGCGGCTGAAGCGGAAGCATTAAAAAAAGAAGCAGAAGTAAAACAAAAGAACGTTGAAGTATTCTTTGACGACCTACAGAAAGTTAAAAAGAGTTTTTGGTAAGTAACTTATTCAGCTTTAATATTTAACTCTTTTACCAATTTAGAATATTTCTCTAATTCCGCTTTAATAAATCCCCCAAACGCTTCCGGTGTATTCGGCCCAGAAGTTTGTAGACCTTGTGAATCGAGAGTGCCTTTAATCGAAGGGTCTTGCATAGCTACTTTGAACGCCTTATCAATCTTATTCACTAACTCTGGACTCATCCCTTTTGGGCCCATGATTGAATACCAGTTAGTCACATCAAAACCTTGAATACCAACCTCGAGAAAAGTTGGCACGTTTGGAAGTTGCGGTAATCTTTTCGGTGTTGAAACAGCAAGTGCTTTTAACTTTCCACCCTTGATTTGCTCTAGCAATGGCGGAAGAGTATCGAAATTCATCGTAATTTGATTCGCCAATAAATCGATAATGGCTTGGCCACTCCCTTTATAGGGAATGTGATTGATTTCAATATTTTCGATTTTTCCAAAAAGTGCACCAGCAAGATGTTGGGTGCTTCCAATGCCAGAGGATCCATAGGTTAATTGACCAGGTTTTGATTTTGCAATGGCAACTAGTTCATTTACGGTATTGGCTGGGGTGTTGAGATTGATAGCCAGTACATTAGGTACATAGCCTAAATAGGTGATTGGTGAAAAATCAGTTGCTGCGTTATAAGGTACTTTTGGCAGCACATAGGGGGCGATTGCATTGGAATTGGAGTGCCCTACTAGCAGGGTATATCCGTCTGCAGATGACTTGGCAACAAAATCAGCAGCAATGGTACCTGCAGCACCAGATTTATTTTCAACAATCACAGGTTGACCTAAAATCTCCCCCACTTTAGGGGCAAGTGCGCGAGCAACAATATCTGTTCCTCCGCCAGGGGCAAAGCCAACAATCAAACGAATGGGTTTATTTGGAAAGGGTTGAGCATTTACAGCCCCAATGAATAAACCACAAAGCGCTGTTAACAGAAAAAATAAGCCATTTCTTGTCGTTACCATGATGCCCCCAGAGTTGTCATTGTTTTATGTATTCTATTACTTTAAATGCATTTGCAACACTTTTGCGACATGGAGTGCTTTTCTACTAGTTCCATCATCGATTTGATGACGACAGCTTGTACCATCCGCGACAATGATAGCGTCGGGTGAGTTACGAATACTTGGCAGAAGTGAAAGCTCTGCCATTTCCATCGAAATTTTCTCATGTTCTACTTCATACCCAAAACTACCAGCCATCCCACAGCAAGAGGATTCAATCATTTTTGGATTGGCGCCAGGGATTATTTTTAAGACCTCGATCACAGGGCTTACTACTTCAAAAGCCTTTTGATGGCAGTGGCCATGAACGAGTATTTCTTGATCAGTCGGTTTAAATTGAAACTTATTGACGTGGGGTGTTTGGGCGAACTCTACTTTGGCAGCTTCCTTGACAATAAATTCTTCAAACGTAAAACTATGCTTGGCTACAAGTTCAGCTTGTTCCCCTAAGCCCATCATGAGGTACTCATCGCGTAAAGATAAAATACAAGAAGGTTCAAGACCCACAATATCAATGCCTGCTTTAGCGTAAATTGAGAGATGATCCAAAAGTTCTTTGGCCTGGATTTTTGCCTCATCGACTAAACCACTACTTAATAAAGTACGCCCACAGCAGTACTGTCCTTTTTCTTTACGAGGAATATACACCCAATAACCCGCAGCCTCTAGAACATCTGCAGCAGCATCAATATTGTCGGGTTCAAAATAACCATTAAAGGTATCTGCGAATAAAACAACCATTCTTTGCATGGCAAGTGCTTCAATCTTAAAGTCTTCATACCCCAATTTATAATAAGGGGAGTCCCAGGCAGTTTCTGTTTGCCAAATCGGCAAGGATCTCTTCGCAGAAATGCCTAACAATAACTCCGTGAGTTTTGCAAGCCATGGAAATTTGTTACGTAAATTCAAAAGAGCGATTAATTTAGGTCTTTTACTTATGAAGCTAGCATATTGAGGCAGGTAAGCAATCAAGCGATCTCGGAGACTTAAACCATGTTCTTTTTTGTAATGGCTTAAAAACTCAATTTTCATTTTTGCCATATCAACACCAGTAGGGCACTCACGTTTACAACCCTTACAACCGACGCAAAGATCGAGAGCTTCTTTTACAGCCTCACTAGCGAGATGATTTCCTTCGAGTTGATTGGACAAAGCTAGGCGCAGAGTATTTGCCCGGCCGCGTGTGACATGTTGTTCGTCGCGAGTGACGCGATAGCTAGGGCACATCGTACCCGCATCAAATTTTCGGCAATGACCATTGTTGTTGCACATTTCAACGGCTTTAGCAAAGCCACTCGCTGGATCAAGGCCAGTACCCGGAGCAGTCACTGCCTCAGTCATGGGGTTGTTTTGAACATTCCATGCGGACCAGTCAAGAGCTGTTTTTAAGGGACTTACCTCATATTTCGGATGAAAACGCATGAGATGATGTTCATCCATTTTGGGAGGATTAACAATTTTTCCTGGATTAAATAAGCAATCAGGATCAAAGGCGTTTTTGATTTGGCTAAAGGCTTGATTAATATTTTCTCCAAACTGCCATTTAATCCATTCCCCTCTAGAAATCCCATCGCCATGTTCGCCGCTATAAGCACCTTTGTATTTTCTAACTAATTGCGCGGCCTCCTGCGCAATCTCACGCATCTTGTGGGTGCCATCTTTGCGCATATCTAAAATAGGACGAACGTGTAATGTTCCGACAGAGGCATGTGCATACCAAGTACCACGCGTGCCATGTTTATGAAAAACATCAGTGAGTGCACTGGTATATTCAGCGAGATGTTCTAGTGGGACTGCACAATCCTCAATAAAGCTTACCGGTTTACCGTCACCTTTGAGGCTCATCATAATATTGAGACCAGCTTTGCGAACTTCCCAGAGGTTTTTTTGCATCTGAGCTTGCGTCATTTCGACCACACTGCCAGCAAGACCAAGGTCTGCCATGAGTGTAACTAAATCTTTGAGCTTAGCAATTAATTCTTGATGATTCTCACCACTAAATTCCACAAGCAAAATAGCTTCGGGAGTTGGCGCATTTTTATCAATAAGTGCAGTTTCAATCGTTGCCCTGAACTCAGGATTTTGACGACCTAAATCAAGCATCGTCCGGTCGACTAGCTCAATTGCGCTTGGGCCTAAGCGTGCAATATGTTGAGCACTATCCATCGCTTTGTGAAAACTAGCAAAGTTCACAACACCTAGAGTTTTATGTTGTGGCAGTGGTGATAAGTTGAGAGTTAAAGACTTAAAGTAGGCTAATGAGCCCTCACTACCAACTAATAAATGCGCTAGGTTAACTTTGCTATCCGTTGTATACGGTTTTTCATTTTGATTGTGAAAAATATCTAAGTTATAGCCAGCGACTCTGCGCAATACCTTTGGCCAGTGTGTTTGAATATCAGACTGGTACCTACGCGCTAATTGTTGTACAAATTGCCCAAGGCGAAGAGCTTCGCCTTGGGCAATTTCCATCAGACCAAAAGAAGCGAGTTGGCCATTGGCCAACCATGCATCAATGCCAGCGACATTGTGAACCATATTCCCGTAGGCAATCGAACGTGAACCACAGGAGTTATTCCCAGCCATTCCACCAATCGTCGCTTGTCCAGCTGTTGATACATCCACCGGAAACCACAATTGATGTTGCTTGAGCTGGGCATTTAGGTGATCTAGAACCATACCTGGCTCAACAATGGCTATTTTTTCAACGGGATCAACATGCAGTAATTTACGAAAATGCTTCGAGTTGTCAATGACTAGAGCTGCTCCAGTCGTTTGTCCACACTGACTAGTTCCACCACCTCTTGGCAGAATAGGAATTTCTAATTCTTTTGCAACTTGAAGCGCTACTGTGACGTCATCTGCGCAAGTAGGTACACAAACTGCGACGGGAATCGTTTGATAAATAGACGCGTCAGTGGCATAACGCCCCCGACTTGAGATATCAGTAAACATCTGCGCGGCACTATTTTTTTTAATTCGCTCGGCCAGCAAATGGGTTTCACTTGGCTTATTCATAGATAGGTATATTTTTGTATAAGCCAAAAGCATAACCTACTTTAGATGGCCTCAGTCAAAATAAGATGAGGGGCTTAAATCGAGGTAAAATTAGTCCATTCATGAACAACTCAATATAAGGTGTTATGTTAAAACTAGACAATCACCCCTCTGGAAGACATTTCTTACACATACCAGGACCAAGTCCTGTTCCTTCAAGAATTTTAAGAGCAATCAGTTATCAAACCATTGATCACCGCGGCCCTGAATTTGGAGCATTTGGCTTAGAACTATTATCAGAAATTAAAAAACTATTCAAAACAGAATATCCCGTCATTATTTACCCATCCTCTGGAACTGGTGCGTGGGAAGCGGCATTAGTTAACACCCTGAATACTGGTGATTTAGTGCTCATGTACGAGTCAGGGCATTTTGCTTCACTGTGGAATCGTTTAGCGATGCGCATGGGTCTGCGCACCGAAATCATTAGTCAGCCCGGTATTGAGGGATGGCGTTATGGTGTAGATGCTAAGAAGATTGAAGAGCGGCTTAAGGCTGACACGAAGCATGAGATTAAAGCTGTTTGTGTAGTCCATAACGAGACCTCAACGGGCGTTACCTCAAATATGTTGGCCGTCAGAAAAGCTATTGATGCAGCGAAGCATCCAGCGCTCCTGATGGTTGATACGATTTCTGGTTTAGGCTCTGCTGACTATCAAAATGATGCATGGGGTATTGATGTCACGATTAGTGGATCACAAAAAGGTTTGATGATGCCCCCTGGTTTAGGGTTTAACGTGATTTCACCAAAAGCCATTGCCGCAAGTCACACGTCGACTATGCCTAAAGCCTATTGGGCTTGGGATGAGATTATGGAAGCCAACAAAACAGGCTATTTTCCAACCACACCTGCAACGAACTTACTCTATGGCTTAAGTGAAGGTATCGAGATGATTTTAGGTGAAGGCTTAGAGCAGGTCTTTGGCCGACATCATCAATTGGGTACAGCGTGTCGTGCGGCTGTCAATGCATGGGGCCTTGAAGTTTTATGCAAAGATCCAGCTGTTTACTCACCAGTTGTCACCAGTGTTTTATTGCCAGAAGGGGTTAATGCTAACGCTCTTCGTAAACTCATTCTTGAACGTTACAACTTATCTTTGGGTACAGGTCTTGGTCGTTTAAATGGCCGCGTATTCAGAATTGGTCACTTAGGAGACTGTAACGCGTTATCGCTTTTAGCCGCGATCTCAGGATGCGAAATGGGCCTTCAAGCCTTTGGTGTCAAACTCAAAGCCAGTGGCGTGATTGCTGCGCAGGAAGTTCTTCAGTAAATTTGAAAAGACGACATATGAAGCTACTACGTGTATGTTTATCTATTGTTGCCAGTTTTTTGACACTTTTTGTGATGGCATCTGTATCAGCGCAAAGTGTTGCGGACTATAGAGAAGATGGCAACACAGGTTCGTGTGGTTGGGCAAAGTCAGATAGCCGAGGTAATACCTTACCTATAAGTATTTATGCCAAGCCCAATGACGCAAATCCATTAAGAACCATCAATAAGGATAATAATTTTTATTGGGTAGTAGAAAAGCAAGGCAATTGGGTTAAATTGCGCGGGACAGGTGGCGAGTTTTTAAAAGGTCCATTTATTGGATGGGTGAAGTTACAGCAATTACAGCTGGGAGCTTTTAGAAACTGTAATTAGTCTAGATGGGCACCTGAGTCTTTCACAATTTTTTTCATTTCATGATTTCATCTTTCAATTTTGTATTCAGTTGATTGTAAGCTTGTTCAAAGTCCAGCTTTCATTTGGAGAATCTTGCACTAAATTCTTTGGGTCTAAATAAGCTATATTACTTATTTGAATTTTTAAACGCTCGTTTTGTACATAAACATCAGCAAAACTTCTAACTTTCCTACCCCTAGTTCCAGTAAGTTTAAATCCTATCGTCAAGAAGTATTCCAATCTACCAATACCTTGACGAGTCTATTGACTTATTCAGCTGGTTTATAAACATAAAACCCTTCAAATTCATCATTGCACCCCTTTAAGAAATTTACTTTACGATATGATCCAAAACCTTATGCTTCCATCTTCATCAAAGATACCCTTACTCCCTTAAGACTTAATTAAAAAAGACCCTCCCCAAAAGCATCCAAATACGGAAAGCCTAAATTTGGTTCTTACTCAATTATTCGCTTAGTCTTTCCAACGTAACGTGCTCGAAGTATTATTGGCTATTCATGATGACTTAAGATATAGCTGGGTTCCTTACGGCCTCTAGCACTAAAACATCAGCCGGTAATGAAATCTAATAAATATTAAACCTTTATCGTATCTCAACATGGAAGTGATGCAAACCTTTGTTCCGAATATTTCACCAACAAATTTAAAAATCTGCAATCGCAAATGGGATTTGATCAGTTAGCCAAAATTGATCAATCGGACTAACAGTTACAAATAAGGGATAAATAGCTTGATGAAAGCTTAATTGAATACGATTAATTGGCTTTATACTACAAGCTTCTGCCAACACCATAATATTACTTGGATGGCCTTGTGAACTAGCACCACTCATAAAAAGAGCTTCTTGTTCCTTAAAGCTCTTTTGCCAAACCGAAGAACTAGGCCATTGCCAATGAAGTAAACGAATTTGACTACCATCTTGGTTTGTTAATATAGATTTTTTTTCTATTATGGGTATTGCCTTTTTTAAATTTATTTCAAAAGACTCTACCGAAGCATTCGAAAGAGACCTAACAAAGTCAGGAAAACTTTGTTTGGGAAGAGTTGCTTGATAAAGTGCAACAGTGGGAGCGATCGAAAAATTTAAATGAAGACAGTTTTGCTTTGAACGAGAAAATGTTAGTTGATTATATTGAACATCAGCAAAAGTTGATGGACTTATCAATAATGCAAAGAAGAAGCCAAAGACAATTCTTATCCAATTTTTATGCATTAAAAGAAAATCCTCTCAATGAACCAGTAAAAACCAAGAATGGTGCCAGTAAGGGCAAAAAATACTTTTAATAAATCGGGCTTAATAAAGGAAGACCGCCTACTTACTAACCAATATAAAGAGAGTAAAAAAAATGCAATGCATATTTGGCCTACTTCTACACCCAAATTAAATCCAAGAATGGTTGTAATAGGGAAACGATCCACTATTTTGTTCCCTGCTTGCATAGCTGTGGCAAAACCTAGTCCATGGATCAAACCAAAACAAAAAACCAATAGAATTTCTACACGTAATTTTGTTTCTATTTTTAAAAGCTGTATCACGCCAACATAAACGATTGATGTGGCTATCATGGGTTCAACAATACTTGCTGATAAGCTAATGATGTTGAAAGATGATAATCCATAGGTAAACCCATGCGCCACCGTAAACGTACTTAAAAGGGTGATCCATCTTTTGAGAGTTAATTTTGTGGCGAGCAAAACTAGTAAAAAAAGCACATGGTCAAATCCAAACATAATATGCTCAAACCCATAGCTCATGTAGCTCATGAACGTACCTAAACGATTCTTAAAAAAAACATATTTAGGATGTGATTCAGAGAGAATCGCTACTTCACTTTGCCCATTATTTTTCACCTGAACATTCAGATCCTGTTTTAGTATCTTGGAATTAATTTCTAGGGCTACATTTGGATGTTCAGGGGTGGGATTTGAAATTTGGTATTTAATCAACCATTCCATTTGATATGTTTTATTGGTTTGTTCACTCTTTGGTGAAATGAAAAGTTGCACATCTTTGATGGGCGGTATTACTCCATGATGTTTTAGTACAAAAATTTCTTGTAATTGTTGAACCATTTCAGATTGGTGCTGTTTTGCTTCCTCACTATCAAAAAATCCGTCAGGATCTGTATTTGGGCCTTTAAAAATTGCCATTGGCAAGCCCAATAACATGACTATTTCAGAATCTAATATGTTGATCGCGGCTGAGCCGGCAGGTATTAGGTGAGCGTGCGCTGAGTTAGATCCCAACAAACACAAACTAAAAGTCAGTCGGGCTAAAAATTTACTGATGAAATTGAGGTTCATTAGTACTTTGCATTATCAACTATCACTCATACTACTGAAGAGCAAAATCATTGTTTTATGGCACCAGTTGAACCTAATTCAATTAGGATATTGGTTGAATCATGGCGGCCGCAATTGGGTCGGACATTTCCGTTTCAACAAGGGGGCCAGAGTCATTTGTTTTGTCGGGGTCATTATATGATGCCCAAAAGACATCAGCGTTAGCTGCAACATTTGACGTTCCCGATTCGGAATTAGTGGTTGAAGTTGAGCCACCAGCTCCGCAGCCCACAACAGAAATCGTTAAGAGAAGCAATATCGTATATCTAACATATCGATTCATTGATTTAGATGCCTTAAGAATAAAAAATATTAGAAAATAGCGAATTAACAAAAATAAGTTGTCATTCTAGATTATCATATCATGTAAACCTGTAAAAACATAACCCACTATATGTCGATACTAACGGGATATTTCTCAGGCAACAAAACTACAAAAGGGATGTGAAATGAAATTGCATGCTTTTAGTTACAAATCTTATGTTATCAAACTTTTATGCTTAAGTTTCTTAATAATACAGCATGTTAATGCTGCTGACACATGGACTTCTTCAACGGGGATTTTGACTGCGCCAATAGTCAAATATAGCGATAATCGCTATTACACAAACGTTACTGCAGTTCTCAACAAAGTCATTACAACCGGCTCAACCTGTAGCGCAGGCTCCGCGAGTACCTCTTATGACACTTATAACTCCACTACTGGTTACTTGACAATTCCTGAAGTTAAAGTAGTCGCCACCTCTGGAGCAACCACCACGTATTGTGGCGTAGTCGCATCTCTTTCAAGCATTACCAGTGTTGGTGGAATTTGTGGCGATTCGGCCTCTTGCTCAAAGTACTATACTCCAGCTCAATTTGGCTCAATACTCGCGTATTCAAAGGTACCAACCCGCACGTTGGCAACTGCATTCACAAGTCGAACGCGATATATGATTGCAGACGCGAATTCAACAACGAGTACGACTGCTAATTATCTTTCCATAGGCTCAACCTATTCCGCTTCAACTGGGTATTCTGCTGAATCAGGTACAGTTCCGGCTTCTTCAACCTATAAAAACTATTTATCTAAACTTTTTCAAGTAGTTACTGACTCGACGGATAGTTCTGGTTATTTTAGGATTGATTCACACTTACACCCAAATAACTCTCTAGATGCAGATTCTTCTGCTTCTTACACCCTCAAATTCCGTAATAATTTTGGCAAGGCAGCAACTACCTATGGATATGTTGTTTTTTCTTATAATAATTCCACAAAGTTATTACAAGCGATTAAACGTTATAAATATTCTTATGACTCGACAACCTATCGAGCAACTTACACAGAAGATACTGCCTTTGCAAGTTCTGCACCAAAATATGTCAACCTTTCGTCTGGAGTGTTTAAGCTTGTTTCAACTACAACTGAGGCGACAAAACTCTATTTGTTCACCACGAGTGATGTTTTCGGTATTCCGTGTACAACTTCGCCTTGTGCCGCTTCTACAATGAATCCAACAGGAACAAGACGTTATGAAAGTACTTCTACGAATAAGACTCCAGCTGGATTTGTAATTAAAACTGTTGCTACATCCGTAACCGTAGGTACTAAATATGCTAATCAAGTAAGTGCTTCTGGTGGTAATAGCACTACAAAAACGAATGCTGATGCAATGTTAGCAAGCATTAAAACTGCGTTAGCAACTAAAGGAGAAACCTTACGGTATGACACTGCTGTGTATACAGCATTTAGAGATGCTGCCTTATCCAATGTGTTGTCTAGCGATGCAATTTCTAATGGAGTGCCTGGACAAAATCTTGTACCTTATATTTGGTATACCAATGAACAAGACTCTGCGGGCAACTACCATCCATTCATGATGATAGTGAACTATGGCAATCCTGCATCACCCCATGGTCTTTTAGATGTTCCAGATCCACCAGGTGCCACGGGTGGATATGTGACCCGTTACAGTAATTTGGATAATTACATTACTGCCATACCTTTAAAAAATTATGGGACTGTTTCGACTGTTACTACCAATACTCGAACATCTTCTTTGTTATCTGATGTTACTTTAAATACAACGGATGTTTCTTTAGCCAATGTTTATAACTATGCTAGCATCGCCGATAATGGTATTGCAGTTGATGGCTCTGTCATGTTCCCAGCATATAACAATACCTTATATCCTTCTCAATGGAAGGGTGAATTGAGCGGCAATGGCTGTCATGTCGGACAGGGCGGCGGCGGACCACATTGCCATGCTGATGGATTTTATAATGGGGCAAGCGTTGGGACTTCTAGTGCTCCACCAATTGCACTTTACAACGACAATGATTATGTCAACAAAACTCACCCACCTTTAATTGGCTTTGGGTACGACGGGGTAGCACTATTTGGTAGATACCGATCTGCCGATACAGCCATGCTCGGCTACAGTACCCCCTTAAATGCCTTTGGTGGACACGATCATGATGGTATTGGCTGGCATTACCATGCTCACGTAGTTACTGCTGGAAGTGCAATTCCAAGCCCGCGGCATTCTACTGAAAGCAGCACGGCGACGTACCAGTTGAATGTTTTAATGAAGGGTGCTTATATTGGGAGCACAAATAGCATTCCTTGTTTCAAAGAAAGAACCACTTGTACAAATGCAGATACGAATAAGTACTATTACGGTTTGTAAAAGAATAAAAAATGTAGTAATTAGAAAAAATATGGGATTTTAGGTTAACTGATAATCCCATATTTATCGATGTAACCTTTAATTAGCCGCCAATCGGATTACATCTTGAAACAGATTGGCGTTTTTTTATTACCCTATTCAGAATTGGTTATGAATTATGTTTAAAAATAAAGCAACGTATATTTTGGTCGGCATGTTGTTCATGTCAAACCATGTTTTTAGCCAAACCACTGATGCAAATCCATTCAATACGTCAGTTGATATTTATAATTTAAATAGTAAACTTGCCACAAAGTCTGAATATGCAATCTCAGCTTTAATTGGGTACTATTGGTATGCAGAGCCAACTTTAGGCCTAGATCATACCGGCAATAAATACGGGATTGATTTTTCAGCTACCAAGAAAATCTCTGATCAATATTTTATCAATGGCTCACTGTTATATAAAGATGGTGCTGTTGATTATTCTGCAACGAATTACGGAACTGCCAGTGGCCAAGCGAATAGATATTATGAATTATCTGCAACTTTTGGCAAAGATATAGCCCTTAATGCAGATAACTATATTTCACCCTATATTGGTTTGGGCTACAGGAATCTGTACCACGACGCCAGAGGTCAAACCACTTTAGGCGCACATGGGTATCGCAGAACACAGGAGTATTACTACATTCCTATTGGAGTTAACCACAAAACAAGCCTAAATTTATTGAAAAAACAAGGTGTTCTAGAAAGTACCGTAGAGTATGATTATTTATTAGTAGGAAAAAATAATACAAAATATTCAGATGCAATCTATGCTGGATACAGTAATTACTCTATAACCAGAGCAGACGATCTCTATTTCACCCAAAAAAGTGGCTTCGGCGTTAAACTTTCTTCAATCTATAAATTTGATCAGTGGTCTATTGGGCCATATTTCAATTATTGGAGAATTCAAAACTCTGACACTGCCAGTGCTGTATACGTGGTTGAAGGATCAACTACTACAAGCTCCTTTAAGGAGCCAACAAATACCACCATGGAGTTTGGTCTTAAAGCCGGGTTTCGGTTCTAATCATTCGATCACAGGTAAATTAATTAGTTGTCCCCTGTCAATCGTCTGCCAACATTTACCTGACAGAAAACCTTTAGAAAGTGTGATCTGTTTATTCTTCTTCAGTTTTCCATCAAAGAGTAGGGGATATTGAACTCAAACAACCACTTTAATAAATAATTTTCGAACAAGATCGATGAATACGCAAGAAAGTACGCATCAATTGACTTTCTAACCTACAATCAACTGATGAAACTGTGGTCCCTTTTTGGGAAAATCAAGAATCACCCATTAGCGAAAGTTGGACCTGGATGGGTCACAGGTGTCGCGGACGACGACCCTAGTGGGATTGTTACCTATTCACAGGCGGGTGCGCAATTCGGCTTGAATATGTTATGGACAATGCCTCTTACATATCCGCTGATGGCATCGATTCAACTGCTTTGTGCACAAATTGGACGAGTAACTGGACGTGGTTTGGCGGCAAACTTAAAAAATAGTTTTTCGCCAATAGTAGTCTTTCCATTGGTTTTTCTGCTGTTAATGGCTAACGTGCTGAATATAGCGGCTGACATTGCCGCGATGGGCGAAGTGGCGCAATTGGTCACAGGCATTAACTGGCACATCATGACCATTTTTTTTGCTTTGGTAACACTCACTTTACAAATATTTGTGCCCTACCACAGGTATGTTTTTTTTCTTAAATGGTTAACCCTGTCCTTACTGGCCTATGCAGCCGTTCTTTTTACTGTCCATGTCCCATGGGGTATGGTATTCACAACCACATTGATGCCAACCTTACAATTCAATGCCCAAACTGCGGCAATGGTAGTGGGTATTTTTGGAACAACGATTAGCCCGTATTTGTTTTTTTGGCAGGCCTCACAGGAAGTAGAGGACATGAACCTAACATCAGGTAAAGCTCTAGTGAATGAAACTCTGGTAAATGGAAAATCAGAGATGCGCAGAATCCAATGGGACACGTGGAGTGGGATGTTCTATTCCAACTTGGCCGCATTTTTTATTATTTTAGCCACCAGTGTTACTTTACATCAGAGTGGTCTGACAGATATTACGACAGCCGCGCAAGCCGCTGAAGCATTAAAGCCATTAGCTGGAGAGTTTGCATACATATTATTTGCCATAGGTATATTAGCGGTTGGTTTAATTGCTCTGCCTGTCCTTGCAGGATCTGCTGCCTATGCATTATCTGAACTATTTGGCTGGCGATCTAGTTTAGAAGATTCCGTAATGGAAGATAAAAAGTTTTATTTGATTATTACGGTCAGTGTTTTACTCGCTTTATTGATTCAGTACTTACCCATTAACCCCATGAAAGCATTATTTTGGAGTGCTGTGATTAATGGGGTTGTAGCGGTTCCTTTGATGGTTTCGATTCTTGTATTGGTGACAAAAAAAACCGTCATGGGATCTTTTACTGCCTCTACAAAACAACTCATATTGGGTTGGTTTGCGACTATCCTTATGGCAGTGGCTGCGGTATTTATGATGATTGCTTACTTGATGCATTTAATATAAATCGCATTTCTTTAGCTAATTCAGAAGGCGTCATACCTATAGGTCCAACACCATTGTCCACGAGTAAATCTCCGGCACGGGCGTGAACTTCAACCGCTAGACAACTAGCTTGCCAAGCATTGAGGTTATGATGCAGACCTTGAGCAATCAACGACCCTAAAGCACCGCTTAAGACATCACCCATTCCCGCACAGGCCATACCAGAGTTGCCAGAGGTGCAGGTAAATACATCTTCTGATGGCATCCCAACAAGCGAATGATGACCTTTTAAAACAACAATTGCCTGATATTGAGTAATCAATCGCTTGATTGCCAGCATTCTGTTACTTTGCACTAAGGGCGAACTACAGTTGAGAAGGCGACCAGCCTCACCTGGGTGTGGAGTCAAAATGACACTGTGTGCTCTAGTGCAGATACGTTCATTTAATTCAGGATGTTGTGAGACTAAATGAAGTCCATCAGCATCAATCACGAGAGGCGCTGGATATTTGAGAGCCACCAAAAGCCATGTATAGGAAGATTCATTTTGTCCAAGACCGGGACCTATCACCACGACATCAGGTTTCATTTCCTCAAGAATGTCAGCAGGTAATCGTTGCCTAGGTTGATAGATCATCAATTCAGGGTAGGGCTCAATCAAGCTTGGAAAATTGGCATCTAAAGGAATTAATTTAACCCAACCTGAACCCGTATATAAAGCACCAAGACCTGCTAGAACAATCGACCCAGACATCGTGTTGGCACCACCGATAATCACTAATTTACCCGAGGTTCCTTTATGATCGGAAACATCACGTCGTAGATGGTTGATGAGATGGAGTGAATCTAGCGTTTGCATAGGCTATTTATTTTTCTTGAGTTGCTTCTATGACGATATGGATGGTTACCGCGTCACCGACTAAAGGCGTGTATTTTCCTAAATTAAAATCAGATCGATTGATTTGAGCAACTGCGTTTGCGCCACAAGTATATTTAAAGGTTAAAAAATTACGTCCACAAAAAAACTGATTGACTTTAACTTCAACTGGTTTAGAAATACCTTTGATCGTTAACACCCCTGGTATAGAAGAGATGACATCCTGATTGAAAAGGATATGATCTGATGTAAAGCTGGCAGTTGGAAATTTGCGAGAAGCAAATAAATCATCCTCTTGAATACGGTCATTAAAAATGGCAGAGCCTGTACTAATCGATGGGATATCAATTACTATATCTAGTTTTCCAGATTTGGTTTTAGGGTCGAGAATAATCGTTCCAGAGACTTTATCAAACCGAATGGTTTGTGTCGAAAAACTTAAATGGTTATAGCTTAAGCTAACAAAGGTATGCTCACCATCCGCTATGTAGATTTCAGAGGAATTGGCATGGGCGGTATAAAAATAAAGTAAAAAAAGTACCAAAAAAGATTTAGATTTCATCGACTTTACTTTCCCTTAAAAGCTGATTCTATACCTTTTATCTATAGAAAACTTAAATCATGCAGTTATCGAATTACCTATTAAAATATATATATTTATATTAAAACTAAAGAGATAGCTTATGTTCAATTACATTATTGTTGGTGCGGGTGTTGCAGGATGCGTGTTAGCATCAAGATTAACCGAGCGTGAGGATGTTCAAGTTCTTTTGGTTGAAGCTGGAAAAGATATTCCGACTGGAGCGGAGCCACCTGATATTTTAGATAATTACCCAACCTCTTATTACAACAAGTCCTATATGTGGAGTGGCTTAAGAGCGGCATGGAAAAAAACGCAAGATGGCTATACCAATTTTCCCCAAGGGAAAATCATGGGCGGCGGCGGCTCCTTGATGGGCATGGTTTCTTTACGAGGCACTCCGGCTGATTATGCTGAGTGGGTAAGCGCTGGAGCAACGGGTTGGTCTTGGGAAGACGTTTTGCCATTCTATCGAAAATTAGAAAATGATTGGGACTTTGATAATGAGTTACATGGTCAGGATGGGCCGATTCCGATTCGTAGGTTACCAAAAGCAAAATGGCAACCACTGACCCGGGTGATTGAAGCATATGCTCAAAAAAATGGTTTTGATTATATTGCGGATATGAATGCCGATTTTCGTGATGGAGTAGGTGCTGTTCCGATGTGTAGTACAGAATCTCGAAGAGCATCAACAGCCCTTTGTTATCTGACCGCGCAAGTCCGTGCACGAAAAAATTTAAAGATCATGGCAGAGTCACCGGTAAAAAAAATATTGTTTGAAGATAAGAAGGCGATTGGTATTGAGTTGTTTCGATCAGAACCAACGGCATCTTATTTTGCTAATGAAGTGATTATTTCGGCGGGCGGAATATTTAGTCCTACATTACTGATGCGATCTGGTATTGGCGAACAAAAGCGTTTAGAAGAATTAGGTATCAAAGTTGTCGCTGATCGTCCTGGAGTAGGTAAAAATTTACAAAATCACTCTACTTTATTTATTGGATTTCATCTCAAGAAAAAATCACGGCAGTCGGCCGATTTAAGAACACATCCTAGTGTGAGTTTTCGTTACTCTTCAAAACTGCCGGATTGCCCCCCAGCAGATTTATATATTAATGTGTTGAGTAAGACATCTTGGAACGCTATGGGTGAACAAATTGGAAACTTAGCACCAAGTATTTTGCGACCGAAATCTCATGGAACGGTTGACTTAAAAAAGGGTGATATCGATGGTTACCCTGAGATTGAATTTAATTTCTTAGATCATCCCCAAGACCTTGAAAGATTGAAGATTGCTTTTAAACAAGCCGTACATATTCTGTTGGATCCTGAGGTCAAAGCTTGCATGGGGACACCATTCCCCGTACGTTTTACAGATCGATTAAGACTACTGAATGAATTCACCCCAAAAAATAAGTTCAGAGCAGATCTCTTAGCAACTATATTGAATATATTCCCGTGGATTAGTGATTTTGTATTAAGTTCGTTAACTGGCGACAGGGTTAATTTGGTCGAATTGATTCAAGACGAAAAAGCCTTAGAGAATCATATTCGAAGTAATATCGCTGGCTTATTTCATCCAGTTGGCACTTGTAGAATGGGCTTTGTAGAAGATCCTCAGGCCGTCGTAGATTCTTATGGAAAAGTTTACGGCGTGGAGCAATTACGTGTTGTTGATGCCTCCATCATGCCGACGCTCATGGCCGGCAATACAAATATTCCAACCATCATGGTGGCAGAGAAAATTGTCGCCACCATGACGACCTAATTTAGTTGGATTCTTTTAATAAGCCGGCTTTTGCCATAATTTCTTTCACAGCAACTTGACGACCATTTAATTTCGGAATGACTTTATCGGGTGCGAGATATTCCCAAGCAGCGTCACGCTCTTGCACAAATTTAATAAATTCTGGATCACGTGCTGCTTGTTCAATTGCTTTGCTTAATTTCTCTACAATATCTTTGGGTAATCCTGGAGGACCAATCACGATATTAGTAGATTCCCAACTGACTGGATACCCCAATTCTTTTACCGTTGGGTATTTATCGTAGGGAGGAGGGGCTCTATTATCAGATAGGGATGCTAAGAATTTAACTTGACCACCATCCAATAAAGCTTTTGCGGATGCAAGTCCAGCAACTCCGAGTTCAGCATGACCACCACCTACCATTAAAGTAACTGCTCCGCCCGCACCTGTTACAGGAATACTTGCCATATTGAGGTTAGTTCCAGTTAAGAAGGTTTGCGCAGCTACCCACCAACTTTGACCAACACCTGCTGTAGAGAGATTGAGTTTGCCTGGATTTGCTTTCGCATAAGCAATCGCTTCTTGAATCGTGTTGAATTTAATGTCACTTTTAGTGGAAGCAATGACGATGGGAAAGAAGGTGGCATAGCCACCCATGTGTGTGAAATTATTGTAATCTAGTGGCGATACTCCTTGTAGCTTATTTGTGATGATCGTGGCAGACGCCCAACCAATCGTATAACCATCTGGTTTGGCTTGATGAATTTCTCGATAGCCGATGGAGCTACCCGCACCAGGTCGATTAATGATGGTGATGGGTTGGCCAATGATACGAGATACTCTTTCCATTAAGGGGCGAGCTAGAACATCCCCATCCGAACCCGCTTCGACGGCCATAATAAAATTGATGGGGCGAGTAGGGTATTTTTCTTGAGCAAAAGCGAAGCTCGAGAAGAAAAAAATAAAACAAAATACTTTTCTTAGAATAGGTCTCACCCGTTGTTGCATATTGTCTGCGTGCATGTTGTCTCCATTTAATTAATGATTTAATTCATTTTCTATTTTATCTTTACCCGTTTTTAACATTTTCCTACATACTTCGTCTAGTGTTTTATTAAATCTTACTTCCGGTATCACAACACTAAGGGCTCCTAAAGGATAGCCATTTTTGCAAATGGGTGTTGCTAAAGCGATGACGCCAACTGAATTTTCTCCATAAGAAATCGTGACGCTGTCTTGCGTATCTGCGATTAATTTTCTTCTAAGGAGTTTTTCATTGGTAACAGTTTTGTCTGTCATCGACTGAAGTTTGGTTTTTTTAAAATAACTATCTTTTTCTTCTGGCGGTAACATTTGTAAAATAGCCTTACCTGCAGCTGCGGAATACAGTGGAAATTTGACATTGGGGAGCATGCGATAGCTCAGAGGGTAATTCGCTTCAAGACCGAGTACCCGCTCAATATGATCACCCTTAAATAAATAAAAAGCTGAAGCTTCTTTTGTTGTTTCAGTCAGCATCGCTAATTGAATATTCGCAATTTTTAAAATCGATTTGACATTGTTGCCCTGTTGAATTAATTCGAAAAAAGCTGGGCCAAGATGATAGGTGTTCTCAACAGGATTTTTTTCTAAATAATTACGGTGGGCTAAGTTCTTGAGAAGGCTTGTTAAGCTACTTTTGGGGATATCTAAGGCATTTGCAATCTCAGAATGGGATGCGGCATTACCTCTCCTGCAAAGAAGTTCCAAAACATCTAAAACACGATCTGCAGATTTAATCGAAGAATTTTTCATGTAAAGAAATTGACCAACAAGATATCAAGTGCTAGAATATAAACAAGTTCATATATATGAACACTATAGATGAAACAAAAAAAATAATCAACTGACACTGAGATGAAGACAACATCCGGAGGAGACATAAATATGTTGAAAAAAGCATTTTTATCAATTGCAATTGTAGGTTTGACCTTGAGTCAAGCCTATGGTGCTTATCCAGAGGTACCTATTTCTATGGTTGTGTCATTTGCGCCAGGAGGGGCGACTGATATTACTGCAAGAATTCTTGCTGCAGCCATGAATAAAGGAGTAGGTCAGCAAATACTGGTTGAGAATCGCCCTGGAGGGGGAGGTGCCGTTGCTGCAAACTACGTTAAAGCTGCAAAGCCCAATGGTTATACTTTGATGTTAACTTCAAGTGTGTATGTGGTGACACCGAGTTTAAAAAAACCTTCACCATATGACCCGATCAAAGATTTCCTTCCTGTTTGTGAAATTGGGGATGCTCCCAACGTCATTATTGTGAAAGCTGATTCGCCGATTAAAACAGTTGCAGATTTAGTTGCTATAGCAAGAAAAGATCCGCAGTACGTGAGCTACGGTAGTCCTGGCGCAGGTACAACACCTCACTTAGCAGCTGAGGTATTGAAGATTCGGGAAAATATCAATATGACCCATATCCCCTATAAAGGCGCTGGCCCTGCGATGACAGATTTATTAGGTGGACAAATACAAGTGTTATTTGGTTCATTAGCATCCGTTATTGCACAAATTCAAGGAGGGCAAGTTCGTGCCTTAGCGCAAACCGGCGAGAAGAAATGGCCAGAACTGCAACAAGTGCCTACACTCGCAGAACTTGGCATTAAGGATGCCGTGTCAAATACATTCCAAGCGATATTCGCGCCAGCAGGCACACCGCCCGAGATTATTTCATTCCTATCCAATCAGTGTGTTCAAGCACTTAAAGAGTCTGAAGTGATAGAAAAACTTAAACAAGCTGGACTGGCTACGACCGCACTCGACTCATCAGGCCTGCGTGCAAGAGTTGCTAAAGAGGTGCCTTATTGGAAAGACGTAATTGATAAGGGTGGCATTAAAGGTGATTAAATTTAAAAAATATAAGGAGATATCATGAAAATATGGTGGCAAAGTAGTACAGCGATTCATCGTTTAGATGATTACAGAAATACCTTAACGAAAAATTTAAATGAACTAAAGCGTCCAGATGTTGAGGTCCACGTCAATGGTGTAGACGATGGTTCGATGGATTTGCACTATAACTCGATTGTCGCCATGAATAGTTATGGTGTTGGCGGCGTACTCAATAAATTAATGCAAGCGGATGAACAGGGTTACGATGCCATTGCGATCGGTTGCTTTTTAGATCCAGCTATGCAAGAGGCTCGTGAAATTGTCAAAATTCCGGTACTTGGGTTAGGTGAATGTACCATGCTGATGGCGTGCATGTATGGACATAAATTTTCAGGTATTGCATTCCATAAAAAGCAATCTCAATACTATGACCGTAAGGCCTTTGAATATGGACTTTCTTCAAGGCATATTCCATTTGGTGATTTAGGTATTGACTTTACGGAAGTGCAAAAGGCATTTACCAACCCAGGTCAAATGACTGATAATTTTTTAAAAGAGTCACGACGCTTAGCCGCGCAGGGAGCTGAGGTTATCCTAGCTGCTTGTGCCACAGTGAATGCGATTATTCGCCGTGAAAACATTACTGAGGTAGATGGCGCATTGATTATGGATTGCAATGCCGTTTTGCTAAAAACAACAGAAGCAATGGCCGATTTAAGTAAAACTGTCGGACTTAATTCAAGTCGTAGCCTACTCTATCAATCACCTGATCAATCCGCTCTTGAACAGTGGAAACAGATTTATGGATTTCGTTCAGCCCCTCAGTTAAAGAAATAAAGATGAGACTTATTCGTACTGCATTATTTGCACCAGGTATTAATGCCAAAGTTATGGCAAAAGCACTAGCATCAAAAGTTGATGCGGTTATTCTTGATTTAGAAGATTCTGTGCCTCTTGCTTCGAAGGCTGAGGCACGAAAGATGGTTCGAGAAACGATTGAACAAGCTTATCAAAACAAGAGTGACGATCAACCTTATATTATGGTGCGGGTGAATGCGGCTGATACAGGTTTACTAGAAGATGATATTCAGCAAATTTGTGTCAATGGTTTGGGTATGGTCTTTATTCCTAAGGCTGAATATGTCAAAGATATTCAACAAGCAGCAGCGCAAATTGAGATGATTGAAAAAGCTAACGGTATTGAGCCGATTGCTATTGGTTTACAAATTGAATCTGCTTTGGGTGTTTACCATTGTTATGACTTAATTAAAGCCTCTGCAAAAGTTCAGTTAAGTAGTTTAGGCACAGCACAGGATGGGGACTTACAAAATAGTTTGGGTTGTGGGTGGTCAGTTGATGGCCCCGAAATGCTCTATGCAAGATCTAAGGTATTACTGGATTCTAAAGCTGCCGGCAATGTTACGCCGATTGATGGTGTGTTCGCTGATTTAAATGATGAGGCAGGATTACTTGCTGAGTCCAGTGTTTCAGCGAAATTGGGGTATGTAGGACGAACTATTATTCATCCTAAACAAATTGACATTGTTGAACAAGCCTATGGCTTGTCGTCTGCTTTAAAAGGTTATTATCAAAGATTAGTTCATGAATTTGAAGAAGCAGAAAAAAATGGCGTTGCTGCGATTACGATTGATGGTAAGTTAGTCGATTATGCTATGTACCGTCAAGCAAAGCGAATTTTAGATAACGTTAAACAATAAAGATTTTTCCTATGAATTTTGAACTTTCCCAAGATCAAATTAATATTCGTGATCATTTAAACGAATTATTAAAAGATGTATGTTCTCCGCAATATGCTGCAGAGTGTGATGAGCAACAAAGACCTCCAAGAGAAGCCTTTGATGCATTGGCTAAAAATGGTTGGCTGGGTCTTATTGGTCCAGAAGAATACGGTGGTGCAGGCGGAAGTCCCCTAGATTTAGCTGTCATGTTAGATGTGCTAGGTTACCATTTTGAAGAGTTAGGTTTATGGGTTTTTAGAAATCTGACCTACGGTTGCTATGCCATCATGAAACATGGCACACAGGCTCAAAAGGACTTGATCGTACCAAAAGTCATCAAAGGTGAACTTTCAGTTTGTTTTGGATTGACAGAGCCAGATTCTGGATCAGATGCAAGTGCCTTATCCACAAAGGCAATCCAAGATGGTGATGACTACATCATTAATGGCCGAAAGGTATATACCTCCGGAATGGATATCAGTGATTACTGTATCTTAGTGGCTAGGACGAAAAACTTAGAAAAAAAACAGCAAGGAATTACGAATTTTTTCATTGATACCAAATTACCTGGTATTGAAGTCAAGAAACTCGCCACATTAGGTCAGAGAGCGATTGGTACGACAGAAGTCTTTTATAACGAAGTAAGAACGCCCGCTAGTTCGATTCTTGGTCAACTAGATCAAGGTTGGAAGGGTGCAGACAATTACCTCTGTTATGAACGTTTGTGTTTGTCAGCCGCAAGAACCGGAGCCGCACGAGCTGCTTATGAATTTGCCCTTGAACATGCCAAAACTCGTATTCAGTTTGGCAAACCCATTGGTAAGTTCCAGGCAGTTTCACATAAATTAGCTGAAATGCGCATGATGTTGGATATTGCGCAAACCATGGTTTATCGATACGCATGGTTGGTCGAGCACGGTAAGGATACCCGTCAAGACGCTGCTGTGTTGAAGCTCTATACCAGTGAGTCGTATAAATCAATTGCTGATATGAGTTTGCAAATTTTGGGTGGTTATGGATATTGTATGGAATATCCTTTGCAACGTTTTTTTAGAGATTCCAGGTTAGCGACGATTGGTGGTGGAACTTCTGAAATCCAAAAAAATATTATTGCCTCTAGCTTGGGTTTATAAAGCTCATGGTAAGAAATTCCCTTAGTGACGTTCGTATTATTGAATTAGGACAAATTATTGCTGGTACTTATGGCGGTCAGATTTTGTCTGATATGGGGGCACAAGTGATCAAAGTTGAGTCACCAAAAGGTGACTTGGGCCGTAATCCATCAGTTGCTCCATATAAAGGAGAGAGTGGCTTATTTCTGACCTTTAATCGGAATAAAAAAAGTATGGTGATTGATCTTAAAAATCCTGAAGGTCGACAACTCTTTTTAGACTTGGTCAAAGAGTCTGACGTAGTGGTAGATAATTTTCGGTCAGGAGTGATGAAGCGCTTAGGGATTGACTATCCTGAGTTACAAAAAGTTAATCCTAAAATTATTCATTGCTCTATTACAGGATTTGGTTCTGAAGGGGAATACAAAGATTACCCGGCATTGGATATTATTATTCAAGCAATCAGTGGTCATATGGCCATTACAGGAGAGAAAGGTCGTCCACCTGTTAGATTAGGTATTCCATTAGCCGATTTAAGTGGCGGCTTGTTCTCAAGCCAAGGGATTTTGGCAGCTCTATATGAAAGAGAAAAAACAGGTAAGGGCCAGCATATTGAACTAGCGATGTTTGATGCCATGTTAAGTTTATTGACTTATTTAGGGACGATGTGGTTAAACAACGGGGAACTACCAAGTCCACCAGGTTCTTCACATGAGTACACCGTACCTTGGCAAGCATTTCCAACAAAAGATTCATATGTGGTTGTGGCAGCCAGAGAAGAAGTTCATTGGAAGAGTTTTTGTCGAGCTTTAGGTTTAGATGAATTAGCAACGGATCCTCGTTTTGCGAATAATTTTTTACGCGTTGAAAATCGTCAGATACTCGTACCGATACTTGAGAAAAAAATGCTCGAAGATGATACGCATCAATGGATGGAAATCTTTCGACGGGAAGATGTTCCTGCAAGTCCCGTGAATCATTTTGACACTGCATTTGCAGAGCCACCAGTTTTACAAAATCAAGCAGTTGTTGAATATGACCATCCTAAAGTTGGGACAGTTCGTTTTCCAGCGTATCCAGTGAAGATGGGGAATGGTGCGGAAATGATTTCAACACCTGCGCCTGATTTAGGTGAACATACTCAAGAGGTTTTAGAAGATATTTTGTTATATAGTGAAGACCGTATCAAACATTTGGTTCAATCTGGTGTTGTGATTTGTAAATAGGAGATAAAAATGGTGGGCTTGTATTGGGAAGAGTGGGAAGTTGGCAAGAGTTATGAGACTGCAGCGCGAACAGTTACGGAAACTGATGTGGTGAACTTTGCTGGAATTTCAGGAGATTACAACCCACTTCATATCAATGAAGAATATTGTAAAAAAACACAATTTGGCACACGGATTGCCCACGGCCCATTGATATACGCAATTGCTGCAGGCTTATTGTTTCAATTACATTTGTATGACGATACATTGATTGCATTTTTAGGCTTTGAGAGCCTTAAATTTACCAAGCCAGTCAAAATCGGTGACACGATTCATGCCAAAGTGATAGTCACTGAAGTGACAGAAACCTCAAAACCTGACCGTGGAGTGATGAAGCGTCAATTACAAGTGATCAATCAACATGGTGAAGTTGTGCAAGATGGTATTCAAGCATTCTTAATGAAGCGCAAGCCCGCTTAAGCCCATGAAACAGACCATTGGTTTTGTTGGTTTAGGTTTAATGGGTGGGTGGTTGGTAAAGCATCTTCTTAAAGATGGCTATAGCGTTCATGTATATGATGTGGAGCCTAAAAAAATTAATGAGCTTGTTCCTTACGGAGCAATTGCAGTTGCAAAGCTTGAGCAGTTACCTCAATTAGTTGAGGTAGTCATTTTGTCCTTACCGAATTCGCATATCGTTGCTCAGGTGATTCAGGACATGAACTTATATCAAGCCCCAGTTCCTGGGCTTGTGATACTAGATACTTCCACTGCTGATCCAAGTATATCGACAGAGTTAGCAGCATCTCTTGATGCATTAGGCATGTATTTCATGGATGCCACAGTGAGTGGGACAAGTGAGATGTGTGCCGTAAAAGACACGATTTTTATGGTTGGTGGAATTGAGGAAGTTTACCAGCGTTGTGCCCCTATTTTTTTAGGGATGGGACGTGAATCAGTTTATATGGGTAAGAGTGGGACAGGTGCAGCAATTAAGCTGGTAGTGAACTTGGTACTTGCTGTGAATCGAGTAGGACTTGCTGAAGGGCTTACGCTCGCAAAAAAAGCAGGCATCGATCAGTTGTTAGCTCTCGAAGTATTAAAGAAATCAGCAGCATTTTCAAAGGCGATGGATCAAAAAGGTTATCGAATGGTGCATCGTGATTTTTATCCACCGATTGGTCATATGACCACGCACTATAAAGATGTTCAACTGATGGTGTCTTATGCAAGCAAGTTGCATTGCCCTGTACCAGTTATTAGTTTTACAGCACAAGCATTAGCCTCAGAGATGGCAAAGCGTCCTGGGGATCGAGATAGTTCAGCCATTATTTGTTTTTATGACGACCTTATCAAAAAAGAGCAATGATGTCCTTACCGCTAAGTCTTTCTGGCAAACTCGCGATTGTTGTAGGAGGTAGTCAAGGTATTGGTTCAACCGTTGCCATACAACTTGCTCAAGAGGGAGCTCATGTTTGTATCTTGGCGAGGAATCAAGACACATTAGACGATCTAGTACAAACCATTCAACAATTGGGTGGACAGGCAAATGCGTACGCTGTAGATGCGACTTCAAGTATGGCTTTAGAAAATATATTTATTCATATTCATGATCGTTTCGGTAAGGTGGATATTTTTGTACATTTAGTGGGGGGCTTTACCGAATTTATTCCTTTTGAAAAAATTACTGAACATGAATGGAATCAAGTCTTGCAACTTAATTTAACCTCCGCACTGCTTGCTACCCAAAAAATTGAGCCATTTCTCAATGATGGTGCCAGAATTGTGTATACCGGATCGATTGCAGGACTCGGGCCAAGTCCTGCGGTGAAATCGTACATGCCTTATGGGGTTGCAAAAGCCGGCCTAATGACCATGGTGAAATATTTAGCAAAAGAGTTTGGCTCACGAAAAATTACAGTCAATAGCGTTTCTCCAGGATCAACTGCAACCGAGCGAGTGAGAAAAATCAGAGGCGACGCAGGTTTGCTAGAAGTTGCAAAAGGTAATCCTTTAAATCATGTTTTGCAGCCAGAGGATTCGGCAGCAGCTATTTTGTTTTTAGTATCACCCCAAGCACAAGGTATTACTGGCACCAATCTCAATGTCAATGCCGGAAGTGTAATGTAATTTCTACTGAAAAAGAAAGGATGTATATGGAACTTAAAGCGACTTTACAAGTCCTCAATCAAGCAGATTATCCAGGTAAAAGAGGGGTAACTGACGGTCAAACATATCAACGACTGGTTGGTTGGCCTGAAGTAAATACAACTGACCGTGTTCGCTTAGGACGAGCCACCTATGCGCCTGGAACTTATGAGCAACTCCATTGGCACCCCATCGAGGCTTGTTACTACGTTATTGCGGGAAGTGCGACGGTTCGCAATGTCGAGGGAAAAGAGTTTGAGGTAGGTCCTGGGTCAATGATTTATGCTCCTCCAGGAATCGCGGGCGCGCATGAATGGGAAGTGAAAGAGCATTTAGAAATTCTAGATATTCGTGCATGTAATGAAACGAATCGGAAAATGCAATATACCGTTGATAAAACGACGATGCGTTCTTATATTGATATAGAGGATATTCATTATCGAGATGCGATTAGTTTTAAATCGCACTACTAAAAGAAGATTCAAGACAAGGGAAAAATCACTTTTTTGGGTTTGGTGATTTTATTCTCTCATCAACTAGGGCTGGGCACCAGACCTTATGGGTTAAGGATCAAATCACTCGTATTATCCCATCGGCTAATTGGGGTAATAGTTGTATGACGAACACAGCTCAGCCATATTTGAGCTCCAACTATTAGTAGCTTACTTTAATAAGCTTGGGGCTCGACTTGCTTCATTATTGCCCTTGACAAGAGAGTCCAGCATGTGGATTAATTCCTCATGTTGAGATTTCTTCAGGGGGGAAAGAATACGTTGTTGCGCTTTTAATACATGAGGGCTGATTTCTTCCAATAGAATTTTTCCTTGTAATGTAAGTGTCAATACATGAACACGACGGTCTTTGTCGGATAGGCTTCTTTTGACTAAATCTCGTAATTCCAGGCGATTGATAACACCACCGATGGTTGAAGTGTCTAAACCAATGGTATTTGCGAGTGTTTTTTGATCAATATTTGGAAATTCTTCTAAGGCCGATAGTGCGGCAAATTGCACAGGAGTAATACCAAATTCGGCAGTTTCTTGTAAAAAAATAGCGACGGAAATTTGTTGAAGTCTTCTGATGTAATGTCCTGGCAAAATATCAAAAGACAAGAGTTTGGATTGTTGATTTGGCATTTTGTGCGATTGCTAATAATCGATTCGTTTTTAGAATATAATTTGATGAGTATACTTACTATTAGCAAAATTAAGGAAATTCTCATGAATCAACCCAAACACTCTCTTCCTATTATTGTTGCCGGTGGAGGTATTGGAGGCTTAGCTGCAGCGCTGGCTTTAACTCGTCAAGGCTTTCGAGTCAAGGTCTTGGAGAAGTCTCCAGAGCTTGGTGAGATTGGGGCAGGAGTACAGTTTGGCCCAAATGCTTTCGCTGCTCTAGATGCTTTAGGGGTAGGGGAAAAAGGCCGTGCGCGTGCCGTATATACGGATGATATGGTGATGCATGACTGTATCGATGAGAGTATCGTGGGTAAGATCGAAACAGGCCAAGCATTTTTAGAGTATTTTGGGAACCCTTATGCAGTTTGTCATCGTGCGGATGTCCATATGTCATTGCTCGAGGGTGCAAGAGAAACAGACCGCATTGAAGTTCTGACAGCAACTGAAGTTGTTCGTGTGGAACAGGATGATCGAGGTGTGACGGTTTTTGATCAGCATGGTCAGGGGCATATGGGATTGGCTCTGATTGGCGCAGATGGGGTGAAATCTGCCGTTCGAGAGCAATATGTGGGCGATGAAGCCCGAATTTCAGGGCATGTTGTCTACCGCGCCGTGGTCGATAAAAAAGACTTTCCTCAAAATTTAGCTTGGAACTCGGCAAGTATTTGGGTAGGACCTAATCATCATTTGGTGCATTATCCCCTTCGTGGTGGCGAGCAATTTAATGTAGTGGTGACTTTTCATAGTCGTGAAAAAGAAGCGTGGAGTGTCACAGAGGGTAGTCGGGCTGAAGTAGAGACCTACTTCCAGGGCATATCTCCAAAGGCACGACAACTCATTGATTTACCCAAAAGCTGGAAGCGTTGGGCTACGGTAGACCGAGAGCCTATTGGTCAATGGAGCTTTGGTCGCGTGACTCTCTTGGGTGATGCTGCCCATGTGACATTACAGTACTTGGCGCAGGGAGCTTGCATGGCGATTGAGGATGCGGTTACATTAGGTGAAGCGATTAAACAATGCGACACCATTGATAATTTAGATTTTGAAAAAGCATTTGATTTATATCAACGATCTAGAATTACAAGAACCGCTAGAATTGTCTTGTCGTCAAGAGAGATGGGGCGAATTTATCATGCCCAAGGTGTCGAGCGTTTAGTACGAAATGATTTATGGAAAAACAAAACCCAAGCAGAATTCTATCGCTCGATTGAGTGGTTGTATGGTTGGAAAGTAGATAATTGCCTTAAAGAATAATTAAAAATAGGAGATCATGATGAGTGAACTTGGAAAATTAGAAGATTTGCCTCAAGAATATAGGGATGCTTTAACCAAACTCAATCTGGTCCCCTTGTGGCCAAGTTTGCGTGGCGTAATGCCAGCCAATAAACCCCGGCCCCATACCGTCCCAACGCTTTGGAAATATCAAGATATCAAACCGCTTTTACTACAAGCTGGAGAATTAACTCCGATCGAAAAAGCAGAGCGTCGTGTTTTGGTTTTAGCTAATCCTGGCCATACTTTAGAGAAAATGCAAGCGAGTCCTGCTATGTATTTAGGGATGCAATTGTTATTGCCCGGTGAATGGGCAGCATCTCATCGACACACGCCGAACGCCATTCGAATGATTGTGGAAGGTGAGGGTGCTTACACTACGGTGGAAGGCGAAAAGTGTTACATGAGTCGCGGCGATTTAATATTGACACCAACCGGTCTGTGGCATGAGCATGGACACGACGGTCAGGATCCAGTCGTGTGGCTAGATGTACTCGATTTACCACTCGCCTATTATTTAGAAGTTTCTTACCACAATGATGGCGTGAAGCAAGAGCATGTCAACGAATCGACAGAAACCTTTTATACATCGGGTGGTGTTGTACCATCGCCCATGTTTGAAAGGTCGAAAAAGCAATATCCGATGTATCGTTATCCGTGGACACATGTTCGTCAGACTCTTGAAAATATGGCGCAAGTCAAACCTTCCGTTGAAATGGTTTCAGTCACATATGTCAATCCTGAAACTGGCGATGATGCAGAAAATATTTTAGGTTTTTATGCCATGATGTTGCGCCCAAACCAAGCGATTCAATTGCCGGTTAGATCACCGTCGATTGTTTTTCATGTGATTGAAGGTGCGTGTGAAATTCAAATCGAATCGAATAACTATTCATTACTGCAAGCTGATACTTGCTGTGTCCCAGGATACACCCCGGTTACACTTAAAAATAGTTTGAATCAACCAACGTTTTTATTTATGACTGATGAAACACCACTGCATCGTAAATTAGGTGTTTTTGAGAATCGAACCAAAAAATAAGACAAGAAATTTTGAACATGATGAAACTTTATAGCTTTTTCCGGAGCGGTACATCGCATCGACTGCGTATTGCCTTAAATTTAAAAGGTATCCATGCTGAATATATTCCGGTTGACTTGCGCACCGAAGAGCATCTAGGTGATGACTTTAAATCGATTAATCCGCAGGGTTTTGTACCAGCATTGGTCAATGACCAGCTTGTCTTTACCCAATCGCCTGCCATTATTGAGTGGTTAGAAGAGGCCTATCCTGAACCAGCTTTATTACCAAAGGATGTAAATCATCGAGCATATATCAGAGCATTAGCTGCGATCGTTGGTTGTGACATGCACCCCCTGAATAATCGTCGTGTACTTGAACGCCTTAAGAACGAGATGGGGCAGGATGAAGCCGCAATACATGCTTGGTGTACGACATGGCTTCAAGATGGATTTGATGCCTTTGAAGCGCTGTTAAAAAGCCGTCAATTACATGGATCTTTTTGCTACGGGAATCACCCTACGATCGCAGATGTGTATTTGGTCGCGCAAATTGAAGGTGCTAGACGATTTAAGGTCGACATTTCACAATGGCCATTTATTGCTGAGATTGAACAAAGCTGTATGGCTCTAGAGGCCTTTAAAAAAGCATCACCAATGCAACAAATCGATGCTGCTTAATTGCTTTCTGCGCTTTTAGTCACTATCAATTGGGGTGATGAAGCCAGTAATGCAAGCCACATCATCTCATACCAAAAACGAGCTAAAGCGGCTTTATTCTTGGACATCGGATCGCCCATTTTAAAATGAGGTGACGAACTCATGTGACTGCATATTAAGTAAAGCTCATGAATATTTAACTTTTGAATAACATGAATATTCATTTAAATGTAACAAATTACTGAGAAACTATATATCTAATTCTTTAAAAGGTCATTTCCCATGGTAAATTCAGATTACAGTTACCGAATACATCAAGAAATGCTCGATAGCTTTGATGAAGAACTTGAGTTAGAAATTGATGATGATCGTCTAGATGGATCTCCAGAAAGTGATGAGAAAAAAGCTGCACGTCAACAATACTTTAAAGAACTCTTAAGACTTCAAGGGGAGCTCGTTCAATTACAAGACTGGGTCGTAGAGAAAAAGCTCAAAGTTCTTGTTATTTTTGAAGGACGCGATTCAGCAGGTAAGGGTGGTGCTATTAAACGTATCATGCAACGTTTAAACCCACGTGTGTGCAGAACCGTTGCTCTGCCTGCACCAAATGAGCGTGAGAGAACGCAATGGTATTTCCAGCGTTACATCACGCATTTGCCAGCAGGCGGTGAAATCGTTTTATTTGACCGTAGTTGGTATAACCGTGCTGGCGTCGAAAAAGTCATGGGATTTTGTACAGATGATCAGTACCAACAGTTCTTTGAGGACGTGCCAGAATTCGAAAATATGTTAATCCGTTCTGGCATTATTTTAGTGAAATACTGGTTCTCAATTACAGATGATGAGCAACACCTTCGTTTTATGATGCGGATTAACGATCCTTTGAAGCAATGGAAATTATCACCAATGGATTTACAGTCTCGTGCAAGATGGGAGCTTTATACCAAAGCCAAAGAGCACATGCTTGAAAAAACCCATACGAAGACATCACCATGGTGGATGATTGATGGTAATGATAAGAAAAAAGCACGTATAAACTGTATTGCTCACTTGTTATCACTAATTCCTCATCAAGCGGTTGAACATGCCCATGTCGAGTTGCCAGAGCGTGTCCACAATCCTGATTATATTCGTGGCCCAATTCCGCCAGAAATGTACGTCCCAGACATTTTTAACAAGCCTTAAAAACAAACCGCTTCGGCGGTTTTTTATAACCGAAGTCTTATCAGACTCGGCTTGTCTATTAATTGAACAAAGTTCCGTGATTAATGTACTAAAATAGAAGAATAAAAATATCAATTAATATATCAATTAAAAAATACGAGGAGATGCAATGAATAAACCACTAACCATGGCGCAAACTAAACGTCAAGGATCCTTAGCTGTTCATTCTATTGATGAATTTGTCATCACTGTTCCCGATTTGGCGGTTGCTGAAGAGTTCTATACTCTGTTTGGTTTAGCGGTGAAACATGTAGGGGATGAGCTCGAAATCTATGCCGTAGGAAATGCACACCGGTATTTTAGAATCCGAAAAGGTCCCAAAAAACGTTTGCAATGGATGACTTATGGTATTTACGCTGAGGATTTTGACGCTTTTAAAGCTCATCTTGCTACCTTATCCATCCCGACGATTGCCTCTCCGGACCCAACAGCGAAAGACGGCGTTTGGATCATGAGCCCTGACGGCTTTCCGATTCAGGTACGTGTGGCAAAAAAATCTTCGCCTTCCGCGCCACCGACAAGGGTATTTACTCCAGCGTCAAATGGTGTAGGTCGTTCGCCGAATAAATCTAAAGTGCATAAAGTGCATCCTCAATATTTGTCACATGTGTTGATTTTTACAAAAAATGTAGATCGTTCATTAGCCTTTTATGAAAAAGTCTTAGGCCTTCGATTATCTGACTCTGCAGGTGAGGACTTAATTGCTTTTGTCCATAGCCCGCATGGTAGTGATCACCACTTATTGGCGATGTTGAAGTCAGATGATTACGGTTATCACCATACGAGTTGGGCAGTGGAATCGATCGATGATGTTGGTTTTGGTTCAATGCAAATGCGTGATGCAGGTTATACAGAAGGATGGGGTGTTGGGCGACACGTGTTAGGCTCAAATTATTTCCGGTATGTACAAGACCCATGGGGTGGTTTTTCTGAGTACTCGTATGACATTGATTTTGTGCCACACGATCTAGATTGGCCAGCAAAAAACCATCCGCCAGATGATTCTTTATATGCATGGGGACCAGATGTGAAGCCTGACTTTGGTCATAACTATGAAGCAGATGGACAAGTATTTATTTCACCACGTAAAAAACCTTAATTATTTATTCTATAGAGAGAAAAAAATGATACAAACAAAACGCGTATGGTTAAAAAACTCGTTAATGATAGGCCTTTTAGGCCTAGTTGCTATTGGAATTAACGTCCAAGCACAACAATCAAAAGCGCCTATCAAAATTGGAAGTACCATCGCTTTGACAGGCCCCCTTGCAGCAACAGGTATTGTGCATAAGATTGCTGGCGAAATTGCGATTGAAGATATGAATAAACGAGGTGGTTTGCTTGGGAGAAAAGTCGAATGGATTTTAAAAGACGATCAATCTAAGCCAGATGTTGCTAGAACTTTGTATGAGCAGCTGATTACGAGCGATAAAGTAGATTTGTTAATGGGGCCTTATGCCACTGGCGCGATTTTATCCGCCATGGGCGTTGCTCAGCGCTACGACAAAGTGTTGATTCATCATACCTTTGGTATTCCGAATCAAGCAAAGTACGATAAGCAGTTCCCAACATGGGCATTAGGTCCTCGTCCAGAAAATACTTCTCCATCTATTCTTTTTGAGGCGGTTGCTACATTACCAAATCCACCGAAGACGATTGCGATTGTGACATCTAAATTCCCTTCGATTTATTTCATGTCGGTTGGGGCACGCGAAGTGGCCAAAACCAAAGGCTTAAAAGAGGTTTTATATTTGGAGTGGGATTTTGGTAACAAGGATTTTGGCACTATTGCTGCACGTGTGAAAGATGCTAAGCCTGATATGGTTTGGATTGGGGATATTGGCGCTGAAGGGGTGCAACTTTTAGAGGCTATGAAAAAGATTGATTACTCGCCACGTATTCACACGCACATTTATCCTTCACCAGGTTTAATGGCTCAGGCTCCTGAGGCAGATGGTGCAATTGCGATTTCCTTATTTCAAGAGCATCCACCGTATACTTCCAATAAAGGTGCTGCAGAGTTTGTAAGAAAGTTCCATGAAAAAGCTCAAGCAGCTGGTTTGCCATATCCATTAGTTGAAGTTCAAGCAGCAACTTCGTATAGTGCTTGGCAGACATTAGAGGCGGCCGTCATCGCGACAAAGAGCTTTGATGATGCCACGATTGCCAAATGGTTAAAAGCCAATAAAGTCGATACTGTTTCAGGCAAGTTGCGCTGGGATGGTGAAAACAATTACGGCGATGATTTAATGCGCGTTGCGCAATTACAAAATCGTAAATGGGTCATGGTATATCCCAAAAACGTTGCAGCTCCTGGGGTAAAACTCGAAGTTAAATGATTAGGAAGAAGTTTTGCCAAGTTTAAATTTGCTGATCCAGTCAGCTGTATCTGGAGTATTGCTCGGAGGTTTGTACGGATTGATTGGCCTAGGTTTAGGCCTTTCATGGGGCTTTTTGGGACAAATTAATTTGTCCCACTTTGCTTTTGTGTTTTTATCTGCGTATCTAAGTTTTGAGCTCGTAACTAAATTGGGAATAGATCCCCTAATTTGTTTAGTGATTTTCCCACCAATATTTTTCATTATAGGGGTTGCCCTACATTGGTTAATTCGAAGATTCCAAATCACTCCTTTTAATTCTTTACTTTTGACGTTTGGCTTAACGGTCATTGTTGAAGCTTTCATTCAATGGATTTGGACAGCTGATTTTGTCAAGTTGCAAACCTCTTACGGTGATAAAAAAGCAGAAGTTTTTGGCATTTACTTACCCTTTGCCGAGACAATGGGTTTTTTGATTGCAATACTTGTTGCGGTCATGGTCCATGTCGTCATGAAATACACTGATTTAGGTAAAGCAGTTAGGGCTATTGCTCAGGATCCAAAAATGGCTACTGCCTTTGGTATCCCGCAAAAAAGAATTAGCTTAGGGATTGCAGGGGTGTGCACTGCGCTTGCCGGATTAGCTGGTGTTTGCTTAGCCATGATTTATACCTTAAATCCATCACAAATGTATACCTGGATAGGTGTTGTTTTTGCGGTTGTCATGTTGGGTGGTTTAGGTAGCTCATTCGGTCCTTTGATTGCTGGAATCGTCATTGGCGTATCTGAAGCCATTACCATGGTATTTATTAATCCTTCATGGGCGCCAATTGTCTCATTCTCCTTGTTAATTGCCTTATTGTTGTTTAGGCCGGGTAAGCTCTGATGAAGCAATCAAGTTATGGTTTAGTGGTTCTTGCTGGCGCTTTATTCGCCATGTTGCCTTGGCTCAATATGCCAGCCTTTTGGCAATCGTTTTTATACATTGTCTTTTACTGGGGTGTACTGGCAGTTTCGTGGAATTTATTTTCTGGAGTATCAGGGTATTTTTCATTTGGTCATGGTGCATTCTTTGGTATTGGCATGTATACCGTAGCTTATTTCTGTGGTCATTTGGAAATGCCGTTTTTGCCAATACTCATTTTGGCTGGATTTCTTGCCGGATTATTTGGCTTGGGAATTGGAGCCCTAGTCTTTAGGGTTCACAACGTGCGCGGAGAGCTGTTTGCGCTTTTGACATTAGCAGTCACGTTTGTGATTGCCACCGTTGTGCTTAACACACCAATAGACGGTGGTCCTGGTGTCTACCTGAATTCAGTAGTAATTCCTAAGTTTGGTCCGAATATCGCTGCAACTTTTTATCTGATGATGTTGGCTTTACTGATCGTTACCATGTTAGCCGCCATTTGGATTTATTCCTCAAAGTTGGGCTTAGGATTGAGTGCGATTCATGACGATGAAGACGCTGCAGAAGTGATGGGTGTGCCGACGTACCGATCTAAATTGGTGGGATTATTTATTTCGACTTATTTAGCTGGAATGGCAGGAGCTATTCAAGCCTTGTTTGTTTCCTATGTAACGGCGCCTGAGACCTTTTCAATTACAGTACCTCTATTTGTTGTTTTAATGAGTGTCTTAGGTGGTACCCGCCATTGGGCTGGGCCTTTGTTAGGCGCTATAGTGATCACCGGAATCCAGTATTTTTTTACAGTTGGTGATAGTGCTTTAATGGGTAAGATGATTTTGGGCTTGATCTTAATTGCTGTTATCTTGTTTATACCGAATGGGTTATTAGGCAATTTTGCACGATTAAGAGCAAAGAAAAACTCGCAAAAAATTGTCGAAACATTAAAAAATATCTATATACATTCTCCAAATAAAGAGGTTCAGAAACCCACATCTCACGTCTTATTACAGACCCATGGTTTGAGTAAATCATTCAGTGGCGTGAAGGCATTACAAAATTTAGATCTAGAAATTTATCAGGGGGAGATTTTAGGTTTACTTGGCCCCAATGGTTCAGGAAAATCAACCTTTATCAATTTAATTAGCGGACATTTTGCCGCCACTAGTGGCCAAAAAATATTTCAAGCAAAGGATATAACTCGTTTGAGTGCGCATGAGATAGCAGCCCAAGGAATCACAAGAACCTATCAAACGCCTCGACCCTTTAATGAATTAACTGTTCTAGATAACATACGACTAGTTGCTTCTTACGCAGGAAATACGTCTCTAGATGAGGCTAGTGAATTAGCTTATGCAGCATTAATGCAAGTAGGACTTGAAAATAAAGCAGATGCATTACCTTCAGATTTAAATCTTCATCAAAGAAAATTTTTAGAATTTGCACGTGCATTAGCAGCAAAGCCAAAGTTATTGATGTTGGATGAAGTTCTGTCTGGGCTCACGCCTAGTGAAATTCAAAGTTCAGTCGAGCTCATACAAAAGATTCGTAGTCAAGGCACGACCATCTTATTTGTAGAACATGTGATGTCGGCTGTTATGGCTTTAGCTGATCGCATTGCCGTGCTCAATCACGGCCAACTCATTGCTAAGGGACTACCTACGGAAGTGATGCGAAACCCAGAAGTGATGGCGGCGTATTTAGGGAAAAAGGTAGAATAATGTTGGAGATAAAAAACATTCAGGTGGCTTATGGTCCTGCAACGGCCTTGTGGGATGTGTCTCTGAGTGTTCAGCCAGCGGAATTAGTTTGTGTTGTCGGACCTAACGCGGCGGGGAAAACGACTTTAATCAACGCGATTGCTGGACTCAATCCATTGGTGGGTGGCACGATGCATTTTAATGGCCAAGATATGGCTAAATTACCGGCCCATCAATTTTGTGATGCTGGTATAGCATTAGTACCGGAAAGTCGCCGACTGTTTGTCGAAATGAGTGTCCTAGAAAATTTAGAGTTGGGCAGTTATATTGCTCGAGCAAAAGCACAGCGTGCGCAAACTTTGGAAATGGTTCTTGAGTTATTTCCGATACTCAAAGAAAAAATTAATCAAGTTTCCGGTGCCTTATCTGGGGGCCAGCAACAAATGGTAGCAATTGGACGTGCTTTAATGGCAAAGCCTAAACTATTATTGTTGGATGAGCCATCATTAGGATTGGCGCCCTCCATCGTGATTGATATGTTTGCAGCAATAAAAAAAGTCAATCAGGAAGGTATTTCGGTATTATTAGTTGAACAAAATGTCAGTATGGCTTTGGAAATTGCAAGTAGAGGGTATGTGTTGGAAGAAGGGCGAGTGGTTGCAGAAGGCGTGGCTAATGAATTACTCAATAGCCCACAAATTCAGAAAGCTTATTTAGGAATCCACAGTTAATTATTTTTTTAAGGAGATAAAAATGATTTTTATGTTTCAGATGTTAGACAAACCGGATGCTTATGCTCTACGTGATGAATTAAGACCGATTCACAAAGCCTATTTAGCCACTAAGGCCGACGATATGGCGTTTGCTGGTCCTTTGAAGAACGATGACAATACGAAAATGATTGGAACTTTATTGGGAATTGATTTTCCTAATCGTGAGGCTGCTGCTGCCTGGATTAAAGATGAACCATTTACTAAAAATGGTGTTTATGCCAGTATGCAAATTTATCCTTTTGAAAACCTTTGGGCGCAAAAAAAAGGATTTCCCGGCAATTAAATGAAGTGTGGTTCAATCAATAAAACATGAATAACTTGATCCTCAAGGAGACATAAAAATGAAACATCAATTTAAATGCATCAATCAGCTTTGTAATTGTTCTACTTTAGCAATTGCACAGGATGATCAATTAGAAACTTCTTCACGCCGTTCGTTTTTAAAGACAACAGGAGCTATGACGGCTCTTGGACTCTCTGGTGGGATGTCAATGACTAATGCGCATGCCACTGGAACAGGCATTATTGATACGCATCACCATTTTTACTCTCCAAGTTATATGAAGGCATGGGTTGATTACGAAGTTTCTAAAGGATTACCTCATTTCCCAACGCAGCTTGCTTGGACTCCGGAAGGTGCTGTGGCGGCTATGGATCAGGCGGGTGTACAAAAAGCAATTTTGTCTTTAGCCTCAACCCCAGGTGTGTGGTTTGATTTTGATTTGCCAAAGATTCAAGGTATTGTTCGCGAAGTCAATGATTTTGGCGCACAGATGATGAAAAAGTTTCCTGGTCGATTTGGATTATTTGCGGCAGTCAATATGATTGATGTAGAAAGTTCCCTAAAAGAGATTGCTTATGCCTTTGATGTCTTAGGGGCTGATGGTGTCGGTATACAAACCAACTATGGGGATAAATGGCCTGGCCATCCTTCATTTGCACCGATTTTTGAAGAACTGAATCGTCGTAAAGCAGTTGTTTACTTTCATCCATTAGTGGCAACTTGTTGCGCAAGGTTAAATACAGGTACTTATGGCTCAGTTATTGAAGTGCCTCACGATACTACACGCGCTGTGACGAACTTATTACTCAGTGGTTCTTTTCTGAAATTCAGAAATATTCGCTGGTTGTTTTCGCATGCGGGGGGAACAATACCGATGCTTGCTGGACGAATTAATTATTTCCATGGAAATAAGCCCAATACAGCAACATTTGCCCCCAATGGCATCGAAGCTGAATTGCAGCGCTTGTATTACGATACGGCTAACGCGACACATCCCTCTAGTATGGCGGCGTTATTAAAATTAGTGCCACCTACCCAAGTGACCTATGGTAGCGACTATCCCTACGTGCCCATGAATACTCAAGTGAAGTCTCTTGAAAATCAAGGCCTGAGCTTGGATGTGGTGGAGCGTATTAAATATCTTAATGCGCAAGCATTATTATCTAAAGTTCGTTAATTTAATTTAGTAGTTTATTTTTTAAAGGAAATGCAATGAGATTGTTACGTTTTAAAACACCAGATGGACATCCTGCTCTTGGCGCTCGTATCGGCGATGAGGTGATCAATTTAACTGAACTAGGATGTCCTGGTACTTTGGATGAATTATTACGTCATGGAGCTGCTGGAATGGCATCTGCAGAAGCTGCGATTAAAAAAGCCACTAAGCGGATTCCTTTATCAAGCGTGCAACTTATGCCACCACTGCATCATCCGCATAAAGCATTTGCAATTGGTCTGAACTACGTTGATCATGCGCATGAAGGTAATTTCACACCGCCAACACAGCCTGTTCTATTCCATCGTTTTCCAACATCTTGGGTTGCTCATGGAGTAGCGATTGAGCGTCCAAAGGTCTCCCCAGAGTTCGATTATGAAGGTGAAATCGTCGCTATTATTGGTAAGCCAGGTAAATATATTACTAAAGAGAAAGCTTTGGATCACGTTGCTGGCTATAGTATTTTTAATGATGGTTCAATTCGTGATTACCAATTTAAGTCGAGTCAATGGATGTGGGGTAAGAACTTTGATCGTAGTGGCGGTTTCGGTCCTGAGTTTGTGACAGCCGATGAAGTTCCAGCTGGAATGGTTGGTATGAATATTGAAACTCGATTGAATGGTCAAGTGATGCAAAAAGCCAATACGAAAGATATGATTTTTGATGTTGCAACTCTAGTTGTTGCTTGTTCAGAAGGTATGGATTTACACCCTGGTGACATGATTATCACTGGCACACCATCGGGTGTTGGTTTTGCACGTAAACCGCCTGTATTTATGAAGGCTGGCGATGTTTGTGAAGTAGTTGTTGAAGGATTGGGAACTTTAAGTAATCCAATTATCGACGAAGCTTAATATATTAACCTTGGCCCCTTTTCGGGGCCTTTTTTTGTAGAAGATTATGAGAATATTTACATTTGAAAAAGCTGGAAAACCTTGCATTGGACTTTTAAGAACGCCTGAGGCGCAAGAATATATTGATTTAGAAATCGCTGGATACAAACATTGCCATGATATGGTCGCTTTACTTGGCCAGGCTGACTGGAAAGATAGTTTAGATGCTATTTTAAAAAAAGAGCCTTCAAATGCAATTAAGCAGATGACGGGCGTCAAGTTTTTACCCCTCGTACAAAATCCAGGCAAAATTATTTGCGTAGGCCTGAACTATGCCGATCATGCTAAAGAAGGTGGTCATGCGACCCCTGAGCATCCAAGTTTCTTTTTAAGAGTCAATTCTTCTCAAGTAGCGCATCAGCAACCGATGCGTGTTCCTAAAGCATCTGCAAAATTAGATTATGAAGCGGAGCTTGCTGTGGTGATTGGTTCAAAAGCGCGTCATTTAACCTTAGATAATGCCTTGGAATCTGTGGCCGGTTATTCTTGCTACAACGATGGTTCAGTGCGTGATTATCAACGTAAAGGGACTCAGTGGACATTAGGTAAAAACTTTGATGAAACAGGTGGTTTTGGCCCTTGGCTAGTCACTAAAGATGAACTTCCACCTGGTGGCGATGGTTTACGGATTCAGGCGCGTTTAAACGGTCAAGTACTGCAAGATGGTAATACATCGAACTTCTTATTTGATGTGAAGACTGTTCTCAAAATCGTCTCTGAGTGCATGACTTTAGAGCCTGGAGATGTCATTATTACGGGAACTCCAGCTGGAGTAGGTTACGCAAGAACACCACCAATTTTCATGAAAGCTGGCGATGTATGTGAAATTGAAATTGAAAAAATTGGTGTGTTACTTAATACCATGACTAATGAATAATCAATTGAATGATTGCATAAAAAGCCCCATCCACAAGATGTGGCTTTTTTTAACCCAGGAACTTTAAGCCATGTATAGAGTTGTAGCCTTTGACGCTTTTGGAACCATCTTTGATGTGTATTCCATCGCTCAATTAGCAGAAGAGATCTATCCAGGGAATGGTCAGGCAATCTCGGTGATGTGGCGTGATCGACAAATTGAATATACAAGACTAGTGAGTATGGCGGATCCAAGTCAAGAGGGTTCAAGCTACTACACTTCTTTTTGGGATTTAACTATCAAGGCGTTACAGTACACCTGTGCTCGTCTCAATTTAGTAATGACTGAAGAGATTCAAGGGCGTTTTATGAATCAATATGCACAATTGGATATCTTTCCAGATGTGATTCCAGTTTTAAAAGAGTTGCAACATCAAGGTATTCATACATCTATCCTCTCGAATGGCAGTCAAGAGATGTTAAAAACGGTTGTTGATTATCAACAATTGAGCCCTTATTTTGAAAAACTGATTTCAGTAGATGATGCTCGGCATTTTAAAGTCATGCCACAAACCTATCAGTTGATCTTAGATCAATTTTCTTGTCAAAAGAAAGACGTACTGTTTATCTCATGTAATGCTTGGGATATTGTTGGAGCAGCTTGGTTTGGTTTACCAACTTATTGGGTAAATCGCTTTAAGTTGCCCTTTGAAACCATTGGTTTGCCACCCACTTACCAAGCATCTAGTCTCATTGATTTACCCGCTTACCTATAATTTAATGAATGAAAGGTTTTTATGATTAAGTTTTTCTATCACCCATCACCTAACCCGCTTAAAGTAGCACTTTTTTTAGAGGAATCGCAACTGCCTTATGAGTTGGTTCCTGTGGATACACGCAAAGGTGAACAGCATGATCCTGGATTTTTGAGCATCAACCCGAATGGAAAAACACCAGCCATTCTTGATGGCAATATTCCAGTATTTGATAGTAATGCAATTTTGATTTACCTAGCGGCCAAGCATGATGTGTTTTACCCTATACAGGACGACTTACATAAAGCCCAAATAGATTCATGGCTCATGTTTGTTGCTTCTGGCATTGGACCGTATTGTGGTCAGGCGGTACATTTTAAGAAATTTGCTCCAGAACCTAAAGAGTATGCAGTCAACCGTTATGAGTTTGAGGCTTGGCGCCATTGGAATATTATTGAAGCACATTTGACCGGTAAACAATGGATGATTGCTGAACAATATAGTATTGTTGACATGTCAGTATGGGGCTGGGCGCGGATGATTCCATTTATTTTAGGCGACGATGCTTGGGTAAAGTTGCCCAATATCAAGCGTTGGCTTGATGTCATCAATGCACGTCCAGCAGCGCAAAGTGCTGAGGCTTTAAAGGCACAGTTTGATTTTAAAATGACAGTAGATGCAGATGCTTTAAGGCACTTATTCCCAGCGAATGCTAAATTAGGGTTATAGTTTTTTGATTCAGTTGAACACGAAATGGAAAAGAAATGAACAATAAAAAAATCGGATCACCAGCAATACAAGTATATTCTTGGGCTACGCCAAATGGCCATAAGGTTCATATCATGCTTGAAGAGTGTGGCTTTAAATTAGGCAAAGACTGGGAAGCACATCCTGTCGATATTGGTAACGGAGACCAGTTTAAACCTGAGTTTTTAAGTATTAGTCCGAACAATCGGATTCCAGCCCTAGTGGATATGAATGGACCTGATGGCAAGCCGATTAGTGTGTTTGAATCCGGCGCCATTCTTTTATATTTGGCATCTAAGACGGGTAAATTTTTACCCAAAAGTACCACGGATAAATTTAAAGTCTTGGAATGGCTAATGTTTCAAATGGGTGGAGTTGGTCCGATGCTTGGACAAACCCATCATTTTCGTATTTATGCACCTGAGAAAGTTGAATACGCCATTAATCGTTATACCAAAGAGGCGAATCGTTTATACGGTGTGATGGATCGTCAGTTAGCAAAAAATAAATATATTGCAGGTAAGGCATATTCCATTGCTGATATCGCTATTTTTCCGTGGTTACGGAGTTGGAAAAATCAAGGTGTTGAGATGGCTGAATATCCACATGTGCAAGCTTGGTTTCAGGAAATTGAGCAACGCCCTGCAGTCAAGCGCGGGGTAGAGGTTTTATTGAATTTACGTAAACCTGCACATGATGACAAAGCCAATGAAATTCTCTTTGGTTTTAAACCAAAAGATAAGAAGTAATTCAATCGATCCCCAACCTAAAAATAGGTTGGGGATCGAAGCCTCAAGATGAGACATCTATTTGATCAGGTCATTGATCGAGCGCATTCAGACTCTATTCGTTGGGATAAATATGGCTCCGACGTAATCCCTTTGTGGGTTGCTGATATGGACTTCCAGTCCCCAGAGTGTGTGGTTCAGGCATTGCGTCGTCGCATTGATCATGGAGTTTACGGCTATACCTATGCTAGTCAGTCGTTAAAAGAAAGCATACAAGAGTACGTCAATAGAAGGTACGGCTGGCAGATTGAAACTGCATGGATCCATTTTTTACCTAGTGTCGTGACGGCCCTACATTTATCAGTGCGTATGCTGACTCAGGTGGGCGACCATGTGTTGATTCCAGGACCTGCATACCATCATTTTCAGGATGCGGTGATAGGGGTGGGGCGCGATTACTCGATTTATAACATGCGATTACAAGATGGTCGAGCTACTTTTTCTATCGCGCAATTGGCATCATTAGTTAAGCCAAATACTCGTTTATTGATGCTTTGTAACCCACATAATCCTGGTGGTACCGTTTTTACCAAAGAGGAATTATCCGCACTTGCGCAATTTGCCAAAGAGCATCAACTCATCATTTGTTCAGATGAAATTCATGCAGATTTAATTTTAGATGAAGAACTACAGCATATTCCTATGGGAAGTATTGGTGGAGGCATTGAAGACCGCAGTTTGTCCCTCATGTCTTTGAATAAAACATTTAATTTTCCGGGATTAGGATTAGCTTGGGTGATTTGTCCGAATCCGCAATTAAGTCAACCACTACTTAAAGATCTGCACACCCTTATTCCGAATCCAAATTTACTGTCTTATGTTGCCACGCAAGCCGCTATTGAACATGGGCAAGCATGGCATCAGGCATTGATTCTATATTTAAGATCAAACCGAGATTATATACAGCAACGTATTCATTCTATTTCTGGATTGTCGATGCATCATTTACAAGCAACTTATTTGGCATGGATTGATGCCTCAAAACAATCATGGGACAATCCATTTGAGCAATTTTTAAAAGCTGGCGTAGCGTTGTCCCCAGGCTCACAATTTGGTGATGCCCAGTTTGTACGCCTTAATTTTGGGACACAGCGCGCACTACTTGAAAAAGCCCTCGATCGCATCGCGCTTGCATGTAATCAATAATTCGTTAAGATATCCCTATGCCAAGTCATTTAGCTGCTTATTATTATCAAATCACCAAGGACCAGCTCGTCCTTTGGAATGCCATGAATTTAGAGGAGCGCAGGAGTTCTTACGAAGAGGTCTCGGTAAAAAGAGCTAATTTTTCACGCCACGTTGAAATTGAAAAAACCAAGCTGGGTAAAGTGACAGGGGAGTGGTTAATACCTCATCAATTACATAGTGATGCCATCATTATTCATTTACATGGTGGTGCTTTTGCTGTCGGTAATGCCCTGACGCATCGAGCTATAGGCACTCATTTGGCCATGCAATCTGGCTGTAAAGTACTGATGCTCAATTATCGATTATGCCCAGAACACCCCTTTCCCGCAGCGTTAACGGACGTGGTTGAAACTTTTCAGATACTCAAAGAGCGCAATCCTGATCAAGCAATTGCTTTGAGTGGAGATTCTGCAGGGGGTAACCTTGCGATCACTGCGACCTTAAAACTTCAACAACATCAGCAAGTATTACCAAATGCATTAGGTTTAATGTGTCCTTGGACCGATTTGAAAATGTCGAATGTTTCTCATCAAACAAAAGCTGCTGTTGACCCTTACTTTCCGAATAGTGAACGTTTAATTGCTTCTGCCAAAATCTATGGTGGAAAGGAAAAATTAACCGATCCTCTGATATCACCACAGTACGCCAAAATCACTTCTTTTCCACCGGTCATGATGCATGTTGGTGAGTTTGAAGTTTTACATGACGATGCTGCTTTATTTCACCAAAAATTAATCGATGGCGGTATGGAGTCACATCTAGAAGTTTTCCCATCTATGTGGCATGTTTGGCAGCATTTTGTTGGTTTATTGCCAGAGGCTACCGACTCCATTGACAAAATGGCCTTATTTTTAAAATCTAAACTAAATTAAAAAATGAAGTTACAACTTAAGGAAAAATAATGGAAATCCAATCCGTAGGAATTATTGGTGCAGGCATTATGGGTAGTGGCATTGCACAAGTTTGCGCTGCTTCGGGATTAGAGGTAGTCCTGGTTGATATCAATCAAGCGGCAATTGATAAAGGGATGGATAGCATTAGTTCTAGCCTCGAGCGCTTAGTCAAAAAAGAAAAATTATCGGCAGACCAAAAAGCTGTTACCCTTGCCAAAATCAAGCCTTCACTCGCTTACGCTGATTTAAGAGATTTACACTTAGTCATTGAAGCTGCTACAGAAAATCGTCCGATTAAAGAAAAGATTTTGCAGCAATTAGATGAGACATGTTCACCATCCACCATTATTGCCACGAACACATCTTCAATATCCGTTACCCAATTGGCATCCAATGATTCCAATCCAGCACGGGTGATTGGCATGCATTTTTTTAATCCAGTACCCATGATGGCTTTGGTTGAAATCATTCGTGGCTTACTTACAAGTGATGAAACGCATCAAGCCATATATGACATGTCGAAAAGACTGGGTAAACAGCCTATTACTGTTAAAAATGCCCCAGGATTTGTGGTGAACCGTATTTTGGTGCCAATGATTAATGAAGCATTTTTTGTGTTGGCCGAGGGCATTGCTTCGGCTGAAGATATCGATGCTGGCATGAAACTTGGTTGTAATCAGCCGATTGGGCCTTTGGCACTCGCTGACCTGATCGGTTTAGACACTATCCTTGCGATTATGGAAGTTTATTTCAATAACTTTAGTGATTCCAAGTATCGCCCATGCCCATTACTCCGTGAAATGGTTGCTGCTGGTCAATTAGGACGTAAGACAGGGAAGGGTGTTTATCAATATTGAGATTGTTTTTTTCATGAAAGGTCTCGACTATGTTGGCCTTTATTTCCCTCAAATTGACAGATATGGAAGCGTTCGTTATAAAAAGCATAAAATGGTTTCTTTATCAAGAGATCATTTATGTCCCCCACTAAATTGGGATATTGGAGCGTAATTGCCAGCTATGTATGCTGGGGATTTATGCCGATATATACTCGGGAATTTACAGACGTTTCGATGCTTGAGTTTTTTGTCCATCGAATTGTGTGGTCTGCGGTTATTTTAGTAATTCTCATGTTGATTCAAGGCAAGTTCTTTGAATTACTCAAACACGTAACACTTAAAACTATTGGTTTTTATTTCATCAGCGCCATCTTAGTTGCTGCTAATTGGTACATCTTTGTTTGGGGCATCTTGCGTGGCGATATTACCGAAGCTAGCTTAGGTTATTTTATTAATCCATTAATCAGCGTTGTTTTAGGCTTAGTTATATTGCGCGAGAAGGTCCGAAATGTTCAAGTCATAGCTATTGTATTCGTTGTTTTAGGCGTAGCTGTTTTAGGCTTTGCTTATGGCAAATTTCCTTGGTTAGCATTGGCTTTAGGCGGTAGTTTTGGCTTATATGGACTAGTTCGTAAGTTAGGGACTTTAAAAGCTGTTGAGGGATTAACTTTGGAGATGATCCTATTACTGCCTTTTATTTTGATCTTGTTTTATTACCTTCACACACAGGATCAATTGGTATTTGGCACCCAAGGTTGGTTGATTGACATCAAGTTAATGACGATCGGAATTATTACTGCTCTGCCTATGTTGATTTTTATTTTTGGCGTACAGCGCATATCAATGACCAGTTTAGGGTTTATTCAATATTTAGGGCCTACTTTGCAGTTTTTAAGTGGGGTATTTATTTTTCATGAAATCATTGATCAACATCGTTTGTTGGGTTACGTAACCGTTTGGGTTGGCCTCATTATTTTTGCGCTAGAAGGGCTTTATTCAGCGAAAAAAAATCAGTCTAAACCAGCTGAACCGGTGATGATGGATTGATGGCGCCTAAATGGTATTCACGCATTTTAATGAGTGAATAAATCATTTCATTCATTGGGGCGACCGTACCATGTCTCGTCGCTTTGAAGACAATTGCACCATTTAAATAATCGATTTCAGTAGTTTTTGCCTTGCTTAAGTCTTGCGCTGTCGAGGAGAGCTGCAGTGGCCAATGATGTGGTACACGACTCACGAGATCTTTGACGTGCTCTTGATCTACATGAATGCCCTCTAATAAAGCAATCTGACAACATTCCTGTTGGATGAGATCCATGACTCCTAGAATTCCTGGGCTTTTCAGGAGCTCGGAATAATTGATTTGTGCAATGGCAGATAAACCGTTGAGTACACAATTAATGATTAGCTTATGCCACATGTCAACGATGATGGTCTTGGAAACTTGTGTTGGAATTTCTGCTAATAGAAGTAATTGCGACAATAATTCAAGACCTTGTTCACTTTGTTCTGGAATCGTATTTCCTATAATTAAATTTCCACCACCTAAGTGTTTTACTCGGTTGAGATCAGTCATGGCAATGGCCGCATATATGAGTGCGGAGTAACATGGTTGCTGAATATATTTTTTTAGTAATGCAGTATTATCAAGACCATTTTGTAGGCTAAGAACCACGGCATTTGATTGGAGGTGAGGCGCTATCTGAGAAGCTGTTTGGAGAGTTGCTTGCGCTTTTACAGCAATAAATACAAAAGGGGCTTCTTCTAGAGCCTCATAATTACTAGACGCAACGACCGGAAAATATTCGCTACGCTCCCCCCATTGAATCACTAGGCCTTCATTATTCAAAGGCTTAATTTGTTTTTCACGGACAATCAAGGTGACAGGAAAGCCAGCTTTAGCAAACAGGCCACCAAAATAACATCCAACTGCACCTGCTCCAACAATAGCAATATGCGGTAAGTTAGGACTCATTTATAACTCAGTAACTATCGGTAAAAATAACTCTTGAAGATCATTTAAAAATTCAAAACCAATTGACGTTGCTTGTAACTGAGTCAAATCTTTTTCCAGTAAGCCTTTTTCAATAGCGAGTTGAAGTTCGGATTGGATATCGATTTGTAAAAGGCCTGTTCGTTGTTCAAACATACTCATTGGAACACCATTTTTTAGCCTAAGTGCCCCAAGCATAAATTCAAATGCAAGCTCATCTTTAGCGATCGTTCTTTGTTCAATGACGGCTTTACTCGAGGAATGAATCGATTCCATGTAGGTTTGAGGATGTCTCTCTTTGACTGTGCGAATAATTTTGTCTGGAAAGGAGATTTTTCCATGAGCCCCTGCACCGATACCAAGATAATCACCAAACGTCCAATAATTTAAATTATGAAAACACTCTGATTTGTGTTTGGCATAAGCAGAAATTTCATAGCGATGAAGACCTGCAGATGTAAGTTGCGCAATCAGTGAAGATTGCATTTCAGCGATCAGATCTTCATTCGGTAGTGGCGGTGGAAATTTCGCGAACAAAGTATTCGGTTCAAGTGTAAGTTGATACAAGGACACATGATCTGTTTGAAAGCTTAATGCCGTTTGTAGGTCAGAGCTTGCTTCTTCTAGAGATTGCATGGGCAGGCCATACATCAGATCTAGATTAACTCTTTTGAAAAACTGTTTAGCAATTGTAATTGCTTGATGGGCTTCACTCGCAGAATGAACTCGACCCAAATCTTTCAAATGACGATCATTAAAGCTCTGAATACCTAAGGAAATCCGATTGACGCCACTTTTCGCGTAGGCAGAAAATTTTTCCGCCTCAACAGATCCAGGATTCGCTTCGAGAGTGATTTCAATATCGCTATCCATGCCGACACGCGCGCGAACATCGGCGAGTAATCGATCTAATCCTTTGGGGGATAATAAACTTGGCGTACCGCCACCGATAAAAATAGAATGAATTCTTCTACCCCACATCAGTGGCAAAGATTCTTCTAAATCTTTACAAAGAGCATCTAAATAGAGATTTTCATCAAACCCAAGCCCTTGATCACTAATCGCATGAGAATTGAAGTCACAATAGGGGCATTTTTTTACACACCATGGAAAATGGATGTACAGAGATAGTGGCGGTAAAGATGCCAAGACAATGTGATTAGTTGGGCGCACAGTATTTGCCACTTGTATTGGGATAATTGGGTGATTACTCATGGTGTAATTTTTGCAGAAGTTCCTGCATCGCAAGGGCACGATGGCTCATCGTGTTTTTTAGTTGAGGATCTAATTCAGCAGCTGTTTGTTGATGTTCTACTATATAAAAATAGGGATCATATCCAAAGCCATGGATACCTTTTGGCGTATCAATGATCTCTCCATGCCATATTCCTGTAGCAATCATCGGCTCAGGATCGGATGGATGTTGAATATAGACTAGAGCGCATACATATTTCGCACGACGATTGGGTTCATTTTTTAATAGGTCCAATAAATGATGATTATTTTGATCATCATTGGCATGAGGTCCAGCAAATCGAGCAGAATGGATGCCCGGGGCACCTTGCAGCGCATCTACACAAATTCCAGAATCATCAGCAAGACTAGGCAGGCCGCTCAGGGCACTTGCTTGTCTTGCCTTTGCAAGGGCATTTTCTATAAAGGTCGGGTGAGGTTCCGGTGCTGCTGGAATCTGCAGATCTTGCTGGCTGATGACCTCAATACTAAGGGGGGCAAAAAGGGCCTTGAATTCCCTTAGTTTTCCTGGATTCAGTGATGCTAAAACAATTTGTCTTGCAATTGACGTCATTGGGCAAGAGCTTCTTTTTGTAAAGTAACTAGTTTTTGTATGGATTGATGTCCGAGATCGAGGAGTTGATTTAGTTCCTCCTTAGAAAAGCTAGGTCCCTCAGCCGTACCTTGAACTTCAACAATACCGCCTTTACCTGTCATGACAATATTCATATCTGTATCGCAAGCAGAATCCTCGTCGTAATCCAAATCGGCCACTACTTGACCTTGATAAATACCCACAGATATTGCTGCTACATGATCCAATATTGGATCATGCTTAAGAGAGCCATTTTTCAACAATATATTAATTGCATCTCTAGCAGCAACAAAAGCGCCAGTGATAGCTGCAGTTCGTGTTCCTCCGTCAGCTTGAATCACATCACAGTCGAGATGAATCGTTCTTTCGCCTAATAAAGTTAAGTCAAAAACACTGCGTAGAGAACGACCAATTAAACGTTGGATTTCTTGCGTACGACCTGATTGTTTGCCTTTTGCGGCCTCTCTGTCACTGCGAGTATGGGTTGATCTTGGAAGCATGCCGTACTCGGCGGTTACCCAGCCCTGACCACTCCCTTTTTGATGAGGTGGTACACGCTCCAAAATACTCGCATTACAGAGCACCTTTGTCCCTCCAAAGGCAATTAAAACAGAACCTTCGGCATGTTTTGTATAGCCGCGAGTAATACTTACCTCACGGATTTGTGAAAAAGCACGCTGACTAGGGCGAACGACAGTATTCATGGATCAAGACCTTTCAATTAATTTCTATTATTTTGCCTTTTATTTGGCACAAGCACATCAACACTTTACAATGTAATCATGATATACAGCATGACAGGGTTTGGGGCACATCGTCAGCCCTTAAAAATTGGCCAGCAAACGATTGCATTAGTTTATGTAGAGCTAAGGTCAATTAATTCGCGTTTTTTAGATTTGGTCTTTAGGACCCCCGATGAAGCACGCATGGCGGAATCGCAAATTAGAGAACACATCGCCAAACGCATTGCACGTGGAAAAATTGAATGCCGGATTCATATTCAACGCGGTGGCGAGGCAGATCAACCGCAAGAAGCTGATGCTGAACAAGCGATTACGAAACATTTTCATTTGCCAGTATTGCAACAATTACAACATCTACAGGGATATGTAAAACAAGATTTTCCCTTGGCAAGGCCGTTGTCTGTCAAGGATATATTAACTTGGCCTGGAGTGATACGGCAGGATGAGATTGGCTCTGAAGAGTTACAAGAAGTCATTTTAATGGCTACCGACTTGGCATTAAATGCCTTGATTGCAAGTCGTAAGACTGAAGGTGAGGCCTTAAAGCAAGTGATATTTGTATGTTTAGAAAAAATGGCAGCGATTGTTGCCGCTATTGAAATTAAGTTGCCAGATATTATTCAGGCTTACCAAGATAAGCTGGTAGAAAAATTACTGGCGGTATTGGATGGTGTTGATCAGCAAGGTCGATTGGTCTCTAAAGAAGAGTTAATTGAACGGATCAAACAAGAAGTCGTGATGTATGGCGTAAGAATTGATGTCGCTGAAGAAATCAACCGCTTAAAAACACATTTTGACGCCGTCAGGTCAGCTTTAGTAAAAGGCGGCCCAGTTGGAAAGCGCCTTGATTTTTTAATGCAGGAACTACAACGTGAAAGTAATACCTTGGGAGCAAAATCAGTATCACAAGAAACAAGTGATGCGTCGATGGAGTTGAAGTTACTCGTTGAGCAGATTCGTGAGCAGGTTCAAAATTTAGAGTAGTTGGAGGAGGATTCGGATGATTTATAGCGGCAGTATGATTCTCGTGGTAGCACCATCAGGTGCTGGTAAATCATCCTTGGTTTCTGCTTTGTTGACGACCGATCCAACCCTTGCCTTATCAGTATCTTTTACCACGCGCAGTCCGCGACCGGGTGAAACCGAGGGGATCAATTATCACTTTATTTCAGAGGAAGAGTTTTTATCCCGAAAAGAACAGGGTGACTTTTTGGAATGGGCTTTTGTTCATGGCAATTATTACGGCACCTCACGCTCATGGATTATGGAAAAGATGGAACAAGGTCAAGACGTGATTCTTGAAATTGATTGGCAAGGGGCTCAGCAGATTCAGAAAATCGTGCCACAAGCGATTTGGGTTTTTATTTTGCCGCCATCGCTTAAAACGCTCCAAGAACGTCTACAGAATCGCGGGCAAGATGATGAGCAAACGATTCAAAGGCGTATTCAAGCCGCACACGAAGAGCTTAGTCACTTATCAGAAGCGAACTATTTAGTTGTGAACGATTTGTTTCAGGCAGCTTTATTTGAGTTACGTCAAATTATTTCAGCGAGTCGTTTAAGAACCCCCCCACAACTTCTAAGGCACTCAAGCCTGATTGAGAATTTAACCAATTCAGGGAAATAAGCTCATTTTTGGGTTAGAATATGGCATATGCAATTACATCCTTTGTAATTGAAACAAGAATTGAAAGTTCAAACTATGGCACGTATCACAGTAGAAGATTGTTTAAAGACTATTCCGAACCGCTTTGAAATGGTTCTAGCCGCGACGTATCGTGCGCGCCAATTGGTTCAGGGACATACACCTCGTGTTGAGTCAAAAGATAAACCGACAGTGACCGCTTTGCGTGAAATTGCTGAAGGTATGACTGACAGAGATATGTTATCTAAAGTACCTCTATAAGGTAATCTATGGTGGCCCGATCACCATCAACATCTAGTGGCGACCTCGTTACTAGCAAAGCAGATGCTAATATTATTATCGCTGCGATGCTTGAGAAGACGAGTCGGCACTTATTTGGTCCTACCTCAGCACCAGATTCTCCACCAAAACAGCAAGTAGTGAGTTTATCTGTTCTCACAGACAAACTCAGTTATTTAAAATCTTCAGAACTCAAGTTAGTAAAAAAAGCTTTTCATTTTGCTGATGAGGCCCACCTAGGTCAGTACCGTCAAAGTGGTGAGCCCTACATAACCCACCCCTTAGCAGTTGCAGAACTTTGCGCTGAGTGGCGTTTGGATGTGAATTCCATCATGTCAGCTTTGTTGCATGACGTGATTGAAGATACAGGGCACACACATGCTGAACTCATAGAAACTTTTGGCCCCAAGGTAGGAGAGCTTGTTGATGGCTTAACGAAATTAGATAAGTTGGAGTTTCAGAGTCACGCTCAAGCCCAAGCAGAGAGTTTTCGGAAGATGTTTATGGCTATGGCACGAGATATTCGTGTCATTCTCGTCAAGTTGGCTGACCGAACGCATAACATGCGAACTTTAGATGGTGTGCGGCAAGATAAACGTAAACGAATTGCCATTGAGACCAATGAGATATACGCACCAATTGCGCACCGTCTTGGTTTAAATATGATTTACCGTGAATTAGAGGAATTAAGTTTTAAATATACTTGGCCCATGCGTCACCATGCTTTAGATAAATCTGTCAAAAAAGTACGAGGAAACCGCAAAGAAATCGTTGGCAAGATTTTGGAGGATGTACGGCGTCATTTTTCCAAGGTTGAGCTAGAAATCGATATACGTGGTCGAGAAAAGAGTTTGGCGAGTATCTATCACAAAATGCGCACCAAACATTTAAGCTTTAATGAGGTTCTTGATGTGTATGGATTTCGTATACTAGTGAAGACGAATGATGAGTGTTATCGTGCCCTCGGTGTTTTGCACTCAATGTATAAACCGATGCCTGGCAAAGTAAAAGACTACATTGCGATTCCCAAATTAAATGGTTACCAGTCATTACATACAACGATGGTTGGACCTGTCGGGATGCCGATTGAGTTTCAAATTAGAACCATTTTGATGGATCAAGTTGCAGATGCCGGGGTAGCTGCACACTGGGTATATAAAGATGGCCAAGAAGAAATGAGTGATATACAAATAAGGGCGCATCAGTGGTTGCAATCCTTAATTGATTTAGAAGATGCCAGTCACGATCCACAGGAGTTCTTGGAGCATGTCAAAATTGACTTATTTCCAGACTCTGTTTATATTTTTACGCCCAAAGGACATATTCGGGCATTACCAAGAGGTGCAACCGCATTGGATTTTGCTTATTCGGTGCATAGTGACCTAGGCAATAATTGTGTGGCCGTTCGAGTGAATGGAAATCAATTGCCGCTTCGAACAGAAATTAAAAATGGCGACATTGTTGAAGTGATTACCTCACCCAACTCCAATCCCAATCCTGCTTGGTTGACGTTTATCAAGACGGGGCGGGCGCGAGCGGCTATTCGTCACGCATTAAAAACAAAAGGTTTGGATGAGTCCTTACAGCTTGGAGAGCGTCTATTATTGCAGGCGATCCGTCAAGAAGATGTTGATGTTGGCTTAGTAAGTGATGTGGTTTGGGATAAGATTTTGCATTGGACAGGTGCAAAATATCGCCAAGAAATTATGACGGATATTGCCCTTGGACGAAGATCAGCTGCTGTTTTAGCTAAACGAATAGAAATTTTTGTCAGTGAAACACATGGTCATGAGCAGTTACGATTAGATGATCAAGTATGGCAGAATAAAACAGAAAAAGATTTACCTGCAAAGCATTCTCGGCAGACCCTCGTCGTGGACGGAACGGAAGGAATGTCAGTTATTTATTCAACGTGTTGTCATCCTATCCCAGGTGATACCATCATTGGTTATTTAGGTAAGAGTGAAGGTTTGCAAATTCATATTCATGATTGCGCTCATGTCGTTCGCATTCACCGTAAAGATCCTGAAAACTGGGTGGAGGTCAATTGGGCTGAAGAAATTCATAAAGAGTTCGAGATTCCACTCAAAGTGGATATTAAAAATTCTAAGGGAGTATTGGCTAAGGTTGCTAGTAGCATTACGGCCGCTGATGCCAACATCACCCACGTAGGTATGGATAGTACCAATTCAGAATTAGCGGCAACCATTCGGTTTGGTGTCCAAGTCAAAGGGCGTGATCACCTAGCTAGGGTGATGCGCAGTTTACGCGCCAATCTGGATGTCGTGCGAGCGGTAAGAACAAAAACACATCATTAATTTACAGCGCCTTATATTCCACATCTAGTATTTCAAGAACCTCGGTACCATTCGGTGTGTGTAATTCTATTTCATCGCCAATCCGTTTTTTAATCATCGCCGTAGCGATGGGGGATATCCAGCTCACAAAGTAATCACCAAAACTAATTTCATCAACGCCAACAATACGTAATAGTTTTTCAAGACCGCTGCCATCGAGATAAGTGACTGTTGCGCCAAAAAAGATTTGATCCGTACTTTCGCGTGTTGCAGGATCTACCACTTCAGCAAACTCAAGGCGTTTATTTAAAAAACGGATACGACGATCGATTTCGCGAAGTCTTTTTTTGCCATAAATATAGTCGCCATTTTCAGAACGATCACCATTACTAGCAGCCCAATGGACTATTTTTACAATTTCTGGGCGTTCAATATCTAACAGATGAAGTAATTCATCCTTTAATCTTTGGTGCCCAGTTGGTGTAATGTAGTTTTTTGTATTCATTTATGGCATAATACTATGCTACGCGGCTGTAGCTCAGTTGGATAGAGTACTTGGCTACGAACCAAGGGGTCGTGGGTTCAATTCCTGCCAGCCGCACCATAATTTGATAGAAAGCTAAAGGGTTACAAAAATATTTGTAACCCTTTAGCTTTGCACAATGTATTTGTCAAGATTGCAAAATATACGCGATACCCAGTGGTTATAATCAAATGATAAAAATCATATTGAATCATTCCGAAGAGGAGACACTGTGAATATCACCAAACGTGTTTTTTTTACGTTCTTAATGCTGTGTCTAGTAAGTTCTATAAAAGCTGCTGATGTTTACCCAAGTAAGCTGATTAAATTAGTTGTCCCTTATCCAGCTGGTGGAGGAGCAGATGCTTTCGCAAGACCACTTGCGCAACAACTCTCTACTCGCTTAGGTCAGTCAGTAGTTGTCGAAAATCGTGGGGGTGCAGGTGGCAACATTAGCATGGAGTCCGTGGCAAGAGCGCCCAGTGATGGGTATACCTTGATGCTGGCTTTAACGCCGCAGTTAGCGATTAATGGCGCTTTATACGAAAAAATTCCATTTGACCCAATTAAAAGTTTTACCCCGATTTCCTTAATTGCTGAAGGACCCTATTTATTATTGGTTAACCCAAGTTTGCCAGTTAACAATCTAAAAGAATTTTTGGCTTATGCAAAATCTGAAAATGGCAAGATAACGTATGCAACCTCCGGTAATGGAAGTGGTGGTCATATGGCAGCGGAGTTACTCATTAATATAACGAACATCCCAATGGTCCATGTCCCCTACAAAGGGGGAGGTCCAGCGATATCGGATGTTTTAGGAGGACATGTCAAAGTGATCTTTGCACCAGCGGCAAGTACCATTCAATATATTCAGGCCGGGCGACTGCGTGCAATCGCCATTACAGGTGAAAAGCGTTTATCCAGTATCCCCAATGTGCCAACAATCGCTGAGGCGGGAGTGCCTGGTTATGAATCAACTGTATGGTATGCCCTGCTTGCCCCAGCAAATACATCAAAAGAGATTGTGAACCGAATCAATGCTGAGCTATTACTCATCTTGAAAGAGCCATCTTTTAAGGCGATGATGAACACCAACGGTATTGAGCCGATTGGGAGCACGCCTGAAGCATTAACAGTTTATATTCAAAAGGAGATTGTCAAATGGACCAAAGTCGTCAAGAGCGCGGCACTCAAAGCGGAATAAGTCCTATTGCCCCTTGGTATCAACTAGGCTATATCATTCCTCACCGCTATACGGATTTAGACTCGTATCAATTTTATCGTGTGGCACCAGAAGGCATGATGTTGGTGACGACCGGCCTTAATTTAGGTGAGTACACTTTGGAATCTGTAGAGTCTCAAATGCCTGCTTTTTATTCTGCTTTAGAGTTATTGGCACATAAACCCGTCGACAGAATTTCTCTAAGTGGAGTTCCTATTGCTGCTGCTTTAGGACGTAAACGCATGTTGGGTCTACTAGAAGAAGCTCGGTCTAGAACGGGAATGGAATGTGATACCGATGCTGAAGCCCATATTTCCACATTAAAAAATCTAGGAGCTAGTAAGATTGCCGTTGCTTCTCGTTGGTCTGAAGCGGTGAATGCTGGATTAACTGCCTATTTAGCTGATGCTGGTATTGAAGTATTGACCTGTAAATCCCGAGGTAGAAATTTATCACAGAATAAGTCAGCCAATCCATTAGCTGATCATGAACTTGCCCTCGAGCTAGGGAGGCAAGCTTTAAGAGAAGCGCCAAAGGCACAAGCACTTTTAATGCCTGGTGGATTATGGTTCGCTATTCACGCAGTACCTATTTTGGAGGCTGAGTTTGGCAAACCTGTTCTTTTAAATATTTTAAGCACTACTTCTAGTGCATTACGTGCCCATGCCCAGACTACCAATTTAATACTTCCTAAAGCTGATCCACATTGGGGAATGGTTTTAGCTAATGCTTGAGTCTAGAGAATACGATTTGGAGTACAGTATTTTCTGAAATGCCTGACAGAGTGTGAGCTTGTCAACAAAGATTACTCAATTGAAAATACATGATTATTTTTTAATTGACCATTTATGAAACCAAGTTCTTCACCCAGATCACCTAAACCGCTGATTGATTTGGACGATTTATCTTGGCAGATCCATCGCTTTGAGAAAAAAAAGCGACGTCTCTATCGCAAAATGATGAAGGTTCAGCATCAAACACAAATTGAACAAATTAAATGTAACAACCGAGAATCCGTAAGGCGCGATTGGATGATTTTTTGTATCACTTGTATATTTATGACTGCAGGTATTGCTTGGATTGTGTTTCAGAATTGGTTGGACTTGTGTATTTTACAGAGTTGATGTTTTAGGCTGGCACAAGAGCAGGCTTTGATGGGCTTTGAGCGTTGCGTACGCGGAGCAAGAGGTACACCACAATGGTGATATTCATCAGATTCCAGGCAATACCATTGATAAATGAAGCGTGATAGGATCCGGTTAAATCAAAGACTTTTCCGGACAACCAACCGCCTAGAGCCATACCAATCATGGTGGACATGATGCAAAGACCAACGCGCTTACTTAAGTCTTGAATCGGAAAATACTCCCGAACAATAATGGCATAAGCAGGGATGATACCTCCTTGGAATAAGCCAAACAAAGCAGCGATGATATATAAAGAGATCAGACTTTCAAAAGGTAAAAATAATAAAAGGGCTATACCTTGTAAAACGGATCCCAGTAATAGGGTTTTAAGACCCCCGATACGATCGCAAATTAACCCTGATATTAATCGACTCGTAACCCCACAGGCGAGCATTAAAGAAAGCATTTCTGCACCTCTAGCAGCATTAAAGCCAAGATCATTACAGTAAGCAACGATATGGACTTGCGGCATTGACATCGCCACACAGCAACCAACACCTGCGATACATAAAAGCGCCTGTGCAAAAGGAATTGGTAAGTTAAATGGTTTATCCCGATTGGGGACTGCAACATTGATCACAGTTGATTGTTGGCTAACCGGCGGACGTTGGCGTAATAGTAGAGCGAATAAGAACATACCAATCCCACAGATGATGCCCATCGCAATATAGGTGTTTCGCCAACCATAATGTTCAATCCCGTATTGGACGATGGGAGGCCAAATCGTACCAGCTAAGTAATTACCACTTGAGCAAACACCAACAGCAATGCCGCGGTATTTACTCCACCACATAGACGTATCAGCCATCAAAGGGGCAAAGGTTGCCGAAGCACCAAAAAAACCTAATAAAAAGCCATGACAGATACCAAAAATGATGATGTTGGGAGCAAGTCCAGAAAGTACATAGCCTAGCCCGACCGAAACAGCGCCTATGATGAGAGCAGTTGACACGCCAAAGCGGTCTGTCACCTTACCCATTAAGATACTGCCTAGTCCTAAGCCAAGCATCATCGCGGTATAAGGTAGTGAAACAGAGGAGCGACTAACACCAAATTCAGCTTGAACTGCAGGCAAAAAAACAGCTACCGCGTACATGGAGCTTGTTCCAAGAGTCATGAGTAAAACGGCAATACATAGTCGTTTTGCAGCAGTTCTTGAATCTATAAGGTCATGATGGGCAGCAGCTGATGTCATATGCGTATTTTTAAGGGATGTGTGAAGATTAGCACAACTCTGGTCAGACCTCATATTGTTCATAAGGGACCTAGAAAACAGATACAATTTTGACATCTTTTAAAAATCCAACCATGTTCAAAACCTACCAACAATTTTTAGTCCTTCTTGCCTGTATTTTGATTTCCCCTGCAGCGTGGGGCGCCAGCTTTGACTGCAATTCCAAATCTTTGACAGAGATTGATCATTTCATTTGTCGCAATGCCAATATTTCAGCATTAGATGAGCGAATGGCGAAGGTCTATGCAGAAAACTATAAAAAGCTTTCACCCTACAACCGGGTGAGTTATTTAAATAGCCAGCGAGATTGGTTGAAATATTGGCCCCAGGCTTGTTTAAAAAGAAAAGAAGACAAAATAGATTCTGAGCAATTTCTTGAATGTGCAGAAATGATGTATGACAAGCGGCTAGATATTCTAGCAATTAGTCAAACAAAAAACCAATGGCTTGTATTTAATATCGCTAAATACAGCGTTGTCAAAGCAGATAAAAGTCAGGTTCCTGATTGGGTCAAGATGGTCGATCATTCATTGATTTATCCACAAATAGAGATCGCTGAACTTCAAACAAGTGATGCGGTGATCGCCAATAAAATCAACATTTGGATAGTGTCAAACAGTAAAAAATTAGGCTTAAAAAATCGCATCAGTCTAAATGAAAATTTTATGGATAGTTTTTTGGATATGGCCTTAGAAGAAGTCAGTCCAGATATCCTTCGCTTACGAACTTTATATTACTTCGATAGATTTGGAGCGCACGGAAATAGTGTCACGAGTCATGAACACTTTATCTTGTCTCAGTCAAGAGAGTTGCGTGAGGGGGATCTACTCAAAGGGTTATGGCAAAACGTGGTTGCCGAGGATGTGTATCAAAAAATTCTCATCCAAGAGCCTGGTATGGTGTTGGTAGATTCACCGAAGCAAGTACTGGAAAGTGTTTCACGCATTCAGACGTGGGACATGAGTAAAGAGGGCTTTGGGTTTCAGTTTAGCCCCTATGAACTTACTGCTTATGCGGCAGGGTCTCCGCAAGTGATCGTCGAGTGGGAAAAACTGCAGCCTTATCTAACGGACTACGCCAAATCCCAATTACCCCTGATGTATTAAGAGGCTGATTGGGGGGTGCCCATTTGAACCACTTTTTCTTGAATGGGTAAATGAATCAAAGCAGCAAAAACCGCTAGCATGATATCCATGTACCAAACGAGGTTGTAGTTACCAAAGTTTTGGAAGACTTGACCACCTAAATAGGCACCTAAAAAGCCACCGATTTGGTGAGTAAATAAAACAATTCCAAATAATGTACCCATGAAGCTACGACCAAACATTTTAGCGACTAAGCCAGCAGTGGGAGGAACCGTTGATAAATAGGTTAAACCCAAGGTGGCAGCAAAAAGCAATACCGTGAGTTCAGTCTTAGGGCCCAGAATAAAAAGGATAACAATGATTCCACGGGTTGCGTAAATGTAACTCAAAAGATGCTTCATTGGCATTTTTGTGGTTAGCCAACCAGCAGCTAAGCTACCTACAATATTAAATAGTCCAATGGTTGCTAGTGCCCATCCTGTAAAGGTGGGGGGGAGCCCACATAAATCAATCACTCCCGGCATATGTGTTGCAATAAAAGCAACATGAAACCCACACACAAAAAAGCCAGCATTGAGCATCAAATAGCTAGGCGTTTTAAAAGCTAGCGCTAAACTTTGTTGAAGATTGAGTGGTGGTGGACTGTTTGGTGCAACGATTGAGGCAGATTTTTTACCCCGCAAGACAAGTGATAATGGGACTGTCACTAAGCAAAAAAGTGCAAGATAGGTCAGGCCATTTTCCCAACCAGTATGAACAATTAACCAGCCTGCTATCGGCGCCATGATGAATTGACCAATAGAGCCACCCGCATTCACAAACCCAGCATATAGACCACCCTTGCCCGGTGGGACGAAGCGATTGACTGCGGACATGAGAACAGAGTTGCCAGCAAATCCTGCGCCACCAGCAGATAAAATACCAATGGTCACAATAAGCTCAAACTGAGTTGTGGAGTATGGAATAAGCAGAGTGCCTGTGACACACATCGCGATACCAATCAGTAATGCTTTTTCTGTTCCATATTTATCAGAGATAGCCCCCGCAAATGGCTGAAAAGCTCCCCAGGCTAATTGACCACAGGCAAAAGCCAGACTCACTGCGACAATACTTAGACCCGTATGATTATTAATGGAACTAAAAAACATCGGGACGGATTGACGTATCCCAAAAATAAGGGCAAAGATTGCTACCGCAGCAGCAACCTGCACCAAGTAAGGCTTTTTGGTAAACAACAAAACTTACTCTTCTTTAATTTTATTTTGTATTACAAACTGACCCCAAGTATTCATTTGCTTACGTAAAAATGGGTTAAATACTTCGGGTCCGCCAGCAACGATAGTAATCCCTTGATCATCTAATTTTTTAGAAATCTCAGGTTGGTTAAGAACAGTCACAATCGCTTGATTCATTTTGGCAATGATTTCTGGAGGAGTTTTTGCGGGTGCAATGACACCCCACCAAGCAGGCGCATCAAACCCAGGAAAGCCACTTTCCGAAATAGTTGGCACATTCGGCAAATCTTTACTGCGCTTAGGGCTAGTCACAACCAGGGGAATCACACGTCCAGAGTCGATGTGCTGTTTCATTAAAAATATCGAGCCAACAGCTAATTCCACGTGCCCTGCAAGAGCGTCGGCCATGAGTGGACCGCCTCCACGATAAGGGATGTGTGTCCATTCAAACTTAGATTTTTTAGCTAATGATGCCATTGCTAAGTGTCCCAAACTTCCAGTACCAATCGTGCCGTAATTAAAAGGAGTTGCTTTTTTGGAGTCATTTGTTAATTGTTTAAAACTCGTAATACCTGATTTATTACTTGCAGCCAAAACCATCGGAGAAGTACCGATCAAAGTGACATTGGCGATATCCTTCAATGTGTCATAGGGCATTTTATCTTTGAGGGATTGGTTGACACCATGCGTATCAAACACAACTGCGAAAGTATAACCATCTGGATCTGAACGTACGAGGGCGCTTGCGCCAATCACCCCAGAAGCGCCACCCACATTCTCTACAACGACGGATTGTTTCAGGTGGTTTTGTAGGGCTGGGGCGAGAACTCTAGCAACAGCATCGACCGAACCACCGGGCGGAAAAACGGAGATGAGTCGAATAGGTTTACGAGTTGGCCAGTCCTCAGATGCGGTCGCTACATTTAAACCAAGAGCTAAAAAGCATATGAATACTATTTTTTTCATCATCATGTGATCCGTTACTAAAAAGTTGATTGAATTTTCATCTATTGTAGGGGAATCTGTTGTTTTTGAAGAGTTTTCATCATGAGATACATGACGATGGCATATCCAATAGCAAGAAGAGCATAACCAAAAATATCTATAAAAATAAAAACGCCTAATTTTTGCCCTGAAAAATAAGCCAATGGACCGGAAATAGCCCCTAATAAAACCGCGAGCGGGAGACGTTTTTCTAGCCAAAAAAAGGACGCTTTAGCAGACGCGGCAAAAGATAACCATAACAATGACAACCACCAAGGTTGTAACCACTCAATTGGCTTTGGATAGGCTGCTTCAAAAACAATGAACCCAAGTACACCAAGAGTACTATCTAGCAAAAATCCATAGAGCAAGATGCGCAATAAAAATAAGTAAGCTGATTTTTTGGGGGATTGCTTTGCGATATACGAGTTTAAGTAAACGAGACTAACAATGAGTGGCAACAAAGGATAGTGATGACTAATGCCCCAAGCACAAGAGAACCATACTGCTTGAAACCCTAGGATCATCCACCAAAAATACATTATTCTTCTCTCGAAAATGAGAGAGTGACTTCGCCTAAATAAATGCCAAATTTTGACATTTCCGCACGATTTAACATCACTTTGCCTGTCACTAAATACATCCAGTCATTAAACTGCACTTCGATATTTTTGCCTTCAACTGGCAATAGAAGCGTATAGCGCCAATTTAGAGCATTACCTGAAGCCTTGCCGATCGCTACACCCACGACATCGTCAGCGGTTCCCTCATAGTTATTTGGTGAGACTTCTTTAATGGTCCAAATCCTCTTTTGAGTAGTCCCATCGGAATATGCGAATGATTCATCTAAAGTACCCGTATTGACTCCATTCACCATTTTCCAGGTCGAAATCATATCGACCGTAAATCGTTTGACTACTTTGCCACTTCGATCGGTAAATATGCCATAAGCTTGTGTTTTGCCATTAAAGTATTCAGATAGCTTTAAGACGGGTGTTTCTTTTGCATAATCTTCAACTTTTGTACTAGAGCAAGAACTTAGAAAAAAAACGGCCACCAGTACGCAAAAGCACTTGAGATAATTCGTGCGATAAAGTGACATAGTATTCTCCCGTAATGAATAACTCTATTATGGCAAATGATTCAAGTTTGTGCGAAAAGATCTTTAGATATGTATTCAAGAAACAATGATAAGAGTGTGGATTTGATTCTTTGAAGCAAGCAGAGTATCAATAAAATATCCATTATGAAAATATCAAAATCTCTATTCTCTTCAGAATTCCACCCTGGAGAATTTATTCGTGAAGAATTCCTTCAAGCCGGTGGACAAAGTATCTTTCAATTTGCTATGGCAATGGAAATTTCTGAAAAAATGGCCTGTGAAATTATTGTCGGACAACAGGCAATTACGCCCTTAATTGCTGAACGATTAGCGAGGGTGTATGGCATTAAAAGCCAATACTGGCTGGATATGCAAACCACCTATGATACAAAAAAGAAGTTAGAGGGCTTGCACAGCAATTAGATCAAGGGCTGAAGTCTTGTTGGCTTGAATATATCTTGCTAGGTAGGCTGCGCTGGTGGCACATGGAATTTTGGCATACACGATATGACCAGATCCTGGTGCAACTTGAATAGCCTTGCCATCTTCACTCCAAAGCTCTTCAATCACAATATCTGTGTTGCCATGAGGTTCAATGATTTCGATTTTATCCCCAACAGCGAAACGATTTTTTACATCAATTTTGACACCCCTGACTGGATCTATTTCAAGGACACAGCCAACGTACATACTTCTTCCAGAAATCGAAAAGCCCTTGAGATAATTTTGATAATCAGCATCATGGTGACGTTGATAAAAGCCATCGGTGTAACCTCGATTGGCAAGACCCTCTAAATGACCTAAAAGTTTTGGTTGGAAGGGTTTACCAGCAAACGCATCATCAATTGCGGTTCGGTAGGATTGGCAAGTTCTAGCAACATAATAGGGTGACTTGGTCCGCCCTTCAATTTTGAACGAGTCGATTCCCATTTCTGTTAAGCGCTCAATATGTTCAATCGCCCGTAAATCTTTTGAATTTAGAATATACGTGCCATGCATGTCTTCCTCAATAGGCATCAGGGCATCTGTTTTGCCACCTTCTTCGAGAAGATAAATATCACCAGTAGCATCTTCTGATCCTTGATAGATTTTGTAATCCCAACGACAAGAGTTGGTGCAAGCACCTTGGTTCGGGTCACGATGACTGAAGTAGCCAGATAAAAGACAACGACCAGAATAAGCAATGCACAAAGCACCGTGAACAAATACTTCAAGTTCCATTTCTGGACAGTCTTGACGAACCGCTGCGATTTCGTCAAGGGACAATTCGCGTGAAAGAATAATTCGACTGATGCCTACTTTTTGCCAAAAACGAGCTGCTGCTCCATTCACAGTATTTGCTTGAACAGATAGGTGGATGGGCATATCCGGCCATTGCTCACGAACCATCATGATTAAACCAGGGTCAGACATGATTAATGCGTCTGGCTGCAACGCAATTACTGGCGTCATATCTTGCACAAAAGTTCTTGTTTTACTGCCGTGGGGCAATATATTGGATACTAGATAAAATTTCTTGCCAAGCGCGTGGGCATGGTTAATGCCACCTGCTAACACATCTAAATCGCCAAAATCATTATTTCTGACCCTTAAAGAATAACGAGGTTGGCCTGCATAGATGGCATCAGCGCCAAAATTAAAAGCGGTATCAAGCATTGCTCTACTACCAGCTGGGGCAAGAAGTTCAGGTTTTTTCATGGAATAATTTTATAAGGGATCGCCCAGAAAAGCGAGCATTGGTTTTTAAACGCTTAAATCGACAAAAATTCTTCCATCATCGACCTTGATGGGGTAGGTTTTTATGGCCTTATCTGCAGGCTCGCAAGTCACCCGACCATCTCGGACATCAAATCTGCCTTGATGAAAAGGGCACTCGATTTCATGACCCTCAAGAAATCCATCGGATAAGAGGGCATTGCCATGGGTGCATACATTGTCAGTGCAATAGACGGTACCATTCACGTTATAAATCGCTAAATTTTTATTACCAGTATCTAAGCGGGTGACTTCACCTTCGAAGGTATCATCAATTGACATGACATCAGTCCAAACATTATTCATTTAAGAACCTTTGCGAAAAGAACTAATTTTACCCAAAAAATTCGTATTTTTTAGCATTCCAGTCTCGAACAGGTTGATTTGAATTCTAACAACAGCCAAACATTTCAGTGCATAATGCATTCTTTTCGGGTATTTCATGGCAATTAAGTCAACCATCTTTAAAGCAAATCTATCGATTGCAAATATCGACCAAGGTTATTATGCCGAACAATCTTTGACACTGGCAAGACATCCGAGTGAAACGGATGAGCGCATGATGGTACGTTTAGTAGCATTAGCCATGCAAGCTCACCAATTACAGGTGTTATGCAATGGTGATGGGGTTTTAACATTTGGGGCAGGATTGTCTGATGCTAATGAGCCTGACGTTTGGTTGAAAGATTTTACGGATCAAATCCAAATGTGGATCGAAGTCGGACAACCTGAAGAGCGGCCCATATTGAAAGCCTGTGGCAAAGCGACCAAAGTATTTATTTATGCCTATCATCATTCAACAGGAATTTGGTTTAAAGGCATTGAAAATAAAATCGCAAGGTTAAATAATCTTGAGATTTATCAAATTCCTTCAGACCAATCCTTAGAGCTAACCTTAATGGCGCAGCGCTCAATGCAATTGCAAGCAACTATTCAAGAAAACACCTGTTTAATGAGTGATGGTCAGAGAAGCGTTGAAATTATATTTGAACGTCTTTTTTGAGAGATTGTATTTTCAGGTACAGAATTGAACTCGAAGTGCCTAGGGTAATGACATTGGCGATGAGTACCGGCCAACTTTGAATTAGTACTGCATACATAATCCAAAGAATAACTCCAATGGTAAATAACGAATACATCGTCAGCGAAATCCCCGATAAATCTCGGGATCTCCAGGATTGGATTGTTTGAGGAATAAATGCTGCAGTCGTAAGTCCCGCTGCTATGAAGCCGAGTAAATTGCTATCCATGGTGTCTTTTCAGGTTTAATCGTTGCAACGTGTTTTAACGTAAATCTTTGCGTAAGATTTTACCAACATTAGATTTTGGTAAAGCCTCAACAAATTGAATGATTTTAGGTCTTTTATAGTTAGTGAGATTGCTTGCGCAAAAATCACTTACTTCTTTTTCCGTTAATGCAGGATCTCTTTTAACAATACATGCTTTGACACTGCTTCCTGAATGTTCATCATGGATGCCGATAACGGCACATTCAAGGACTCCTGGAATTTGCGATAAAACTTCTTCGATTTCGTTGGGGTATACATTAAAGCCGGAAACTAAGATCATATCTTTTTTTCGGTCAATAATTTTTATATAACCCTCATCATTGACGAAGCCGATATCACCACTTTTAAAGTAACCATCGGCAGTCATGACTAATTGTGTTTCGTCATCTCGATGCCAATACTCCCGCATCACCTGAGGTCCTTTGATGCATATTTCTCCGGGCTGATTGATATTAATCTCCTCACCTAAGTCATTGCGTATAGAGATTTCTGTGTTTGGTATTGGTAATCCTATATGGCCAGTGAAAGCCGAAATCGTCGTAAGGTTACAAGTGGCAACAGGAGATGTTTCGGATAAGCCATAGCCCTCTGCGATAGGGCATCCAGTAAGTACTTGCCAACGATCAGCAACACTTTTCTGAATAGCCATACCACCACCGATCGTAACCATTAGACTTGAGAAATCAATTTTTGAAAAATTGGGATGAGTCATTAACGCATTAAATAATGTATTGACCGCTGGAAAAATATGAAACTCTTTCAAGCTTATTAAGGTTTTGATCAATCCTGAGATATCCTTTGGGTTGGCAATCAAGATACTCTTGCCACCTGACCTGATACTAAAAAGCCCACAGGCCGTAAGAGCGAAGATATGATACAAAGGCAGTGCACAGATGAAGATGAGTTGTTCTAGCGGTTTTTTTTGAACAGATGGTCTTAACCAAGCTTCGATTTGTAAAACATTAGCAACCAAATTGCGATGTTCTAAAACCGCACCCTTTGAAACCCCGGTTGTGCCCCCAGTGTATTGCAGAAAAGCAATATCATTGTGACGTATCACTGGCTTGGTGAAGCCCATTTGTTTACCAACTTCTAACGCTGCATGAAAGGTTGTGTAAAGAGGGAGATGCCAGACCGGAACAAGTTTTTTGACATACTTAATAACAAAATCGATGATTCTACCTTTGATACCAAGCATTTCACCCATGCTAGTGAGCACAATATGTTCTATTTGGACTTGAGGAAGCACTGTGCTTAAGACATGTGCAAAATTTTCTAATATCACAATCGTTTGGGCACCACTATCTTTTAATTGATGTTCGAGCTCACGCGGGGTGTACAGAGGATTAACATTGACAACAATGGCGCCACAGCGAAGGATGCCTGCAATTGCAATGGGATATTGCAGTACATTCGGCATCATCAGAGCAACACGGTCACCTTTTTTTACACCTTGAAATTGTAAAAAGCCTGCAAATTGTTCTGACGCATGGTCAAGTTCTTGAAAGCTGAGAGACTTTCCAAAAGATTCAAAGGCAATCCGAGAAGCATTTTTTTTAAATGACTCCTCGAAAACATCGATTAAAGTCAGATTCTTTGAAAGATCGATTTCATGAGGGATGTTATTGGGATAGGGTTTTAACCAACTTTTATCTGCGCGCATGCAAATCTTCCTGAAAATGATGTTTTGTCAAATTTTGTTTATTATTTTTTTGATCATAATCAATTAGATCGCATAAAGATATTCATACAAATACTAAGGTCTTATACACATTTTTTTAAAAAGGATCTGTAAAGAAATATTTTTAAAAAGAATATATGTTTATAATAAATACTATAATAATTATTTATATTAACATTTTCTATGATTTAAATATAATATTAATTAATTATTTATAATTTAAAAAGATTAATATTTTTTAAATCGGAGAAATACATGTCAAATTATGATGAGTTAATTGAACAGCGCAAATTGTTGGATCAGCAGATAATGGCGATCCAACAAAGAGAAAAACAGGAAGCAATCGAGTCAATCAAAATGATGATTGAAAAGTACACCATATCGATTGGTGATTTGTTTTCAAAGAAAATCAATCAAACTAATAAAAAAGTCCCCGCCAAATACCGCAACCCAGTTACTGGTGAAACATGGACGGGAAGAGGTAAAGCACCCTTGTGGATTGTTGGTAAAGAGCGAGAGACTTTTCTGATTTGAAATTAAATCATTTTTTCAACAAGTGCTTTTTGGATAATACTTTCTAAAATTTCTAGTGAGTTTGAATATCCATACATTTTAGATTTTGCAAATGGACTCAATATTGCAGGGTTTTGACTGAAATCAGGTGATGCTTGGATAATATCTTGATGAATTAAGATTGGTATTTGCCCGGTAATTGAGTTTTTGTTAAATTGATGGAGTAAGTGATATTGATCAATGTTATTTACTTTCTGGTCAATATAAATAATTTCAGGTTTTAATTCTACGCCTGCCATTAATGCTTCACTAATATCTAAAAATGAATGACAAAGAATTTTTGATTCAAATGTTTTACAGTGGTTTTCGAAAGATTCAATATCCTCAGTGTTAAAGAATACCCCTAAAATCGAGTATTTTTTACTGCAGAAGTGACGCAATAGCTCATGACGTTTGGCTAATTGCCGCTCGATCGATAAGTCTAAAATCCTTCGATGACCGCCCCTTGTCTTCCAAGCAATTAGTTCTCCTGTTTCGACCATTTTTTGAATAGTCCCGAGAGAAACTTGCAAAATTTTGGCTGTTTCACGCGTACTTTTGTAGCTTAATTCATTTGATTGAGTAGTTTCCAGCATTGATTTATCTCCTTTAACAATGTGAAAATCCATCTTAAAAGTGTTAAATCGTTTTAAATATCAGAATTATCTGAATTACTTGTAGGAAAAATCCTTAAATTGGATTCTTAATGAAATAACAACAAGATTTATGGCAAAAACATACAAAATAATCTTAAATGTCATAAAATTGAATTACAAATATTCTTATGATGTAAATAATGTTATTAAATCAATAAGTTGGTTTGTAAAATGAGTACCAAAGAATTTCGCAATCTACTAGTCGGTTGAGCCGTGTCGTAGATGGTTTACTAACCCCCTTACATATCGGGAAACCCGAAGAAAAGGTGAGCAATATGATGCAGTCTTATCAGGGTACTTCGTACCTATTTGGTGGCAATGCGCCCTACGTCGAAGAGCTTTACGAAGCTTATCTAAACGACCCTTCATCCGTGCCAGATAATTGGCGTCAATATTTTGACGGAGTGCAAAATTTACCTGCAGTTGATGGTTCGACTGCAAAAGATATTGCGCATGCGCCAATCGTCGCGTCATTTGCTCAACGCGCAAGAGTAGCACCGATTCGCCATGTGGAAGATTCAGCTGACTCCAGCATGGGGCGTAAGCGCGTGGCGGTTCAACAATTAATTGCGACCTACCGTAATGTGGGAACAAGATGGGCTGATTTAGATCCCCTAAAAAGAACAGAGCGCCCCAATATTCCTGAGCTAGATCCAGCATATTATGGATTCACAGATGCGGATATGGATATTGTCTTTAATACCAGCAATACCTTCTTTGGTAAAGACAAAATGAAATTACGTGAGTTGTTGCAAAACTTACGTCAAACGTATTGCGGCACGATCGGTGTGGAGTATATGTACATCACTGATCAAAATATTAAAAAATGGTGGCAAGAAAAATTAGAGTCTATTCGTTCTACACCTAATTTTACGGCTGTTAAAAAGACCAACATCTTAAATCGTTTAACCGCGGCCGAAGGGCTTGAGCGCTTTTTGCACACCAAATATGTTGGTCAAAAAAGATTTTCGCTCGAAGGGGGAGAGAGTTTTATTGCTTCCATGGATGAAATTTTAGATGCGGGTGGATTAGCTGGTGTCCAAGAAATGGTCATTGGTATGGCGCATCGTGGTCGTTTAAATGTTTTGGTGAATACTTTAGGTAAAGTACCGAAAGACTTATTTGCCGAGTTTGACCACACAGCTCCAGAAGATTTGCCATCTGGCGATGTTAAATATCACCAAGGTTTTTCAAGCGATATTTCTACATCAGGTGGCCCAGTTCACTTGTCACTAGCATTTAATCCTTCTCATTTAGAAATCGTCAATCCAGTGGTGGAGGGTTCAGTGCGCGCACGTATGGATCGTCGTGGCGACAAGAGTGGTTCACAAGTCATGCCGATTTTGGTTCACGGTGATGCAGCGATTGCAGGACAAGGCGTGGTTCAGGAAACCTTGGCATTAGCTGATGTGCGTGGTTATCACACTGGCGGTACGGTACATATTGTTATTAATAATCAAATTGGTTTCACGACCTCCGATCCACGCGATATGCGTTCCACTTTGTATTGCACCGATATTATGAAAACGATTGAGGCGCCAATTCTGCACGTCAATGGGGATGATCCAGAAGCGGTTGTCTTGGCTACGCAATTGGCAGTTGAATATCGCATGAAGTTTAAGAAAGATGTCGGTATTGACATTATTTGTTTCCGAAAGCTTGGACATAATGAGCAAGATACGCCTTCAATGACTCAGCCCTTGATGTATAAAACAATTTCACAACACCCAGGAACACGAAAGTTATACGCCGATAAATTAGAGGCCCAAGGCGTTCTTCCTTCAGGTGGTGGCGATCAAATGGTCAAAGCCTATCGCGAAGAGCTTGATGCTGGCGATCAAAGAACCTCTGACCCGGTTATTACTAATTTCAAAGGTAAGTATGCGGTTGATTGGACGCCATTCCTGAATAGGAAATGGACAGATAATGCGGATACAGCCATTCCATTGGCAGAGTGGAAGCGTTTGGCCGAGAAAATTTCCAAAGCACCTGATGGTTTTAAAGTGCACCCACTGGTAGAAAACGTTTTGAAAAATCGAGCTGCAATGGGTCGTGGAGAAGTAAACGTAGATTGGGGAATGGGGGAGCACATGGCATTTGCTTCTTTAGTCGCTAGCGGTTATCCAATTCGCTTATCTGGCGAAGATAGTGGACGTGGAACATTTACCCACCGCCATTCAGTGTTGCATGATCAAGACCGTGAAAAATGGGACACTGGAACCTATATCCCTTTGCAGCATGTTGCCGATGGTCAAGCTCCATTTGAAGTAATTGACTCTATTCTTTCAGAAGAGGCAGTACTCGGCTTTGAATATGGGTATTCCTCGGCAGAGCCGAATACCTTAACCATTTGGGAAGCGCAATTTGGTGATTTCGCCAATGGCGCACAGGTGGTGATTGATCAATTTATTGCTTCCGGTGAAGTGAAGTGGGGCCGTGTTAATGGTTTAGTCATGATGTTGCCTCATGGCTATGAAGGACAGGGTCCAGAGCATTCTTCAGCAAGACTAGAGCGTTTTATGCAGTTGTGTGCCGACATCAATATGCAAGTTGTGCAGCCAACGACAGCCTCACAAATATTCCATTTGTTACGTAGACAAATGATTCGCTCTTTCCGTAAGCCATTAATCATCATGACACCGAAGTCTTTATTACGTAATAAAGATGCAACATCACCCATCACTGAATTTACAAAAGGTGAATTTCATACGGTACTTGGTGAGCAAGATGCGAATGTAGACCAACAAAAAGTGACCAGATTAATTATGTGTTCTGGTAAGGTTTACTATGATTTGATTAAGGCCAGAGAAGTTAAAAAATCAAAAGATACTGCCATTATTCGTATCGAACAACTGTATCCTTTCCCTCATAAGGCATTTGCCGCTGAGCTGAAGAAATATCCGAATGTCGTTGAGCTTGTATGGACTCAGGATGAGCCTCAAAACCAAGGGGCTTGGTTCTTTATTCAGCATAATATTCTTGAGAACATGTTTGAGGGGCAGAAGTTGGGTTACTCAGGCAGACCAGCTTCTGCATCGCCAGCTTGTGGATATTCTCATTTGCATCAAGATCAGCAAAAATCTTTAGTCGATGGCGCCTTTGCCAAGATAAAAGGTTTTGCACTAACTAAATAAATAAATATAAATATACAGCGACAATCAACTAATTAAAGGATTTACCATGTCTATTTTCGAAGTTAAAGTACCCCAGTTATCTGAGTCAGTTGCAGAAGCAACCCTTTTGCAATGGAAGAAAAAAGCAGGTGACCATGTTGCTCAAGATGAGATTCTCATTGAGATTGAGACTGATAAAGTGGTACTCGAGGTTCCTGCACCATCTGCCGGAGTTTTATCAGAAATTGTGATTGCTGATGGTGGAACGGTTGTTTCAGATCAGGTGATTGCGAAAATTGATAGTGAAGGTAAAGGGACGGCAGCGCCTGCAGCTTCAACTCCAACGCCAAATCTCGCAGCGGCTGCAGTGGCATCTTCTGCACCAAATTCAAACAGCGCCGCAGGCATTGCTATGCCAGCAGCTGCCAAGATACTTGCAGAAAAAAATATGTCAGCAGCAGATGTTGCTGGCTCAGGTAAGGATGGTCGTGTAACTAAAGCTGATGCATTGTCAGTAGCTCCAGCTAAAGCGAGCGTACCTGCACCACAAAAATTAGCTTCATTACCAATCAATATGCCCTTAGGTGATCGTCCAGAAGAGCGTGTCCCAATGAGTCGTTTGCGTGCCAGAATTGCAGAAAGACTTGTAGATTCGCAGGCAACGAATGCGATCTTGACAACATTTAATGAAGTCAACATGGCACCAGTCATGAACATGCGTAATAAATATAAAGAAGTGTTTGAAAAAGAGCATGGTGTGAAATTAGGATTTATGTCTTTCTTTGTGAAAGCAGCCGTTCATGCCTTGAAGAAATATCCTGTGTTGAATGCATCTGTGGATGGCACAGATATTGTTTACCATGGTTATTTTGATATTGGTATTGCGGTCGGATCGCCACGCGGTTTGGTTGTGCCGATTTTGCGTGATGTTGATCAAATGAACCTTGCTGAAATTGAGAAAAAGATTGCCGAATTTGGTGTAAAAGCGCGTGATGGTAAGCTCACATTAGATGATTTAACTGGCGGAACATTTTCTATCTCCAACGGTGGTGTCTTTGGTTCAATGTTATCAACACCAATTATCAATCCTCCCCAATCAGCTATTTTGGGGATTCATGCAACGAAGGATCGCGCAGTGGTTGAAGATGGTCAGATTGTGATTCGTCCAATGAACTATTTGGCGATGTCCTATGATCATCGGATCATTGATGGTCGTGAGGCAGTACTTGGATTGGTAGCCATAAAAGAGGCCCTTGAAGATCCTGCAAGACTATTACTCGATATTTAATCATCTTAATTGGCATTTAAAGGAATCACAATGAGTCAAGAATTTGATGTGGTGGTAATCGGTGCAGGTCCTGGAGGGTATATTGCAGCGATCCGTGCGGCACAACTTGGATTTAAAGTAGCATGTGCAGAGGGTAATGCTTATGACGATCCTAAAGCAGAACCACGATTGGGTGGTACTTGTTTAAATGTTGGATGTATTCCATCGAAAGCATTACTTGCCTCCTCAGAAGAGTTTGAGAATGTACAAAAGCATATTTCAAGTCATGGAATTGAAATACAAGGTGCCAGTATCAACGTACCTAAGATGGTTACCCGTAAAGATGAAATCGTCACAAAAATGACGAGCGGGATTCAGTACTTATTTAAAAAGAACAAGGTAACGCATCTCAAGGGCTATGCTTCTTTTATTGGCCGTGAAAATAACCTTTACCAATTAGCTATTCAAGGTAAAGAAACTGAAACAGTTACGGCCAAGCAAGTGATCATTGCAACTGGCTCTAAAGCCAGACATTTACCCGGGATGGAAGTAGACAATGTCTTGATTTGTGATAACGAGGGTGGTTTAAAGTTTGATCAAACGCCTAAAAAACTTGGGGTGATTGGTGCTGGAGTGATTGGACTCGAACTGGGTTCTGTTTGGCGTCGTTTAGGTTCTGATGTAACGATTTTAGAAGCCCTACCCACTTTTTTAGGCGCATGTGATCAAGGGATTGCCGCTGAGGCACAGAAACTATTTACTAAGCAAGGACTCCAATTTAACTTAGGCGTCAAAATTGGCGAAGTGAATAAAGGTAAAAATAACGTGACCGTTAAATACACTGACGCTGCTGGAGCTGATCATTCATTAGTGGTTGATCGCCTAATTGTTTCTGTTGGACGTGTTCCAAATACGGATAATCTCAACTTAGAAGCGATTGGTTTAAAAACAGATGAGCGGGGATTTATACCAGTCGATGACCATACACTAGCAACGACTGCTTCTGGGGTCTATGCCATAGGTGATGTGGTTCGTGGTCCGATGTTGGCCCATAAAGCGGAAGACGAAGGTGTCTTAGTTGCTGAAATAATAGCTGGTCAAAAACCGCATATTGATTACAACTGTATTCCCTGGGTTATTTATACATCTCCAGAAATTGCTTGGGTTGGTAAAACAGAGCAACAGTTAAAAGCAGAAGGCCGTGCTTACAAACCAGGGCAGTTTCCATTTGCTGCAAATGGGCGTGCATTAGGGATTGGCTCTGCAGATGGTTTTGTAAAAATCTTGGCTGATGAAACTACCGATGAAATTTTAGGCGTTCACATTATTGCTTCAGCTGCTTCTGACTTAATTGCTGAAGCCGTGGTTGCGATGGAGTTCAAAGCATCAGCGGAAGATATTGCGCGTATCTGTCATCCACATCCTAGCTTATCTGAACCTATTCGTGAAGCGGCTCTTGCAACAGATCGTCGTGCATTGAATTTCTAAAATAGGAATGCATGCGCGTTACTGATTTATATCAAGCAGTACTGGGAAAAAAAGGCTATCAAAGTGATGCAGCCCAACAGGCTGCCATTCAACGGCTACAACTTTGTCAAGATGAGTGGGAGCAACGCCCAAGTAAATCTGGAGGATTTTTTACTAAACTTCTGAGTAGCTCCTCGAACACCGTTCCTAAAGGTGTCTATTTTTGGGGAGGTGTTGGGAGGGGTAAGTCTTTCATCATGGATTGTTTTTATGAAGCCATCAATATTGAAAAAAAGACACGACTCCATTTTCATGAGTTTATGCGTGAAGTCCATCGCGAATTACAGGACTTACGCGGTCAAGCCGACCCTTTAGATCAGCTTGGCAAAAAAATTGGTCAGCGATATGAATTGATTTGTTTTGATGAGTTTCATGTCAGTGATGTTGCCGATGCAATGATTTTGTATCGACTTTTAGATGCTTTATTCAAAAATAAAGTGCAATTTATTATGACATCCAATTATCGACCCGACCTTCTATATCCAGATGGCTTACATCGCGATCGAGTCTTACCCGCTATTCGTTTATTAGAAGAAAAACTCGATGTGGTCAATATCGATGCGGGGGTCGATTATCGGAAAGTCTTAATGGATCAAGTAAGAGCATATATTTCGCCAATGGGAACTGTAGTTGATCAAGAAGTTGAATCTGTATTTGTGCAATTAGCGGGTGCTCATCAAGAAGAGTCGACTGATTTAATGATTGAAAACCGATCGATCAGATGTATCCGTCGCGCTGGAGGTATTGCTTGGTTTAATTTTCAAGAGTTATGTGTTGGACCCCGTTCTCAAAATGATTATTTGGAAATCGCTTCGACCTTTCACACGGTGATTTTGACTGAAGTGCCTAAAATGACACCATCAATGTCTAGTGAGGCCAGAAGGTTTACCTGGTTAATTGATGTCTTTTATGACCACAAAATTAAGCTAATTATTACGGCAGAAGTTGCGCCAGATTTACTCTATACAGAAGGTCAAATGTCAGGTGAGTTTCACCGTACAGTTTCTCGCATTATCGAAATGCAATCCAAAGAATATTTACAGGCGCCAAGAAGAGTGGTCGATACTTCACTAACATAAATGGTCATTATTTTCAAAGATACTAGGAAATGGTATTTTTAATCCAAAATCCTTTATGAAAACAGTAGAATAGGATAATGAATTCAATTAACGCCGATTTGCACTGTCATTCAGTGTTGTCTGATGGCACCCTCACACCCGAGGATTTGGCAATACGCGCCCATCAAAATGGCGTGCAACTTTGGTCCCTCACCGATCATGATGTCATTGGTGGTCAGCACCGTGCTAGAGAAGCAGCGAAGACACTCGGGATGAAATATACTTCTGGAGTTGAAATTTCCGTCAGTTGGATGGGGCAAACAATCCATATTGTTGGCATTGGCCTTAATCCAGAGCATCCTGAATTGGTTGAAGGATTACGTAAAACCCGTGACGGACGAACTGCTAGAGGTAAAGAAATTGCTCGACAATTGGCAGCGGTTGGAATTGCAGGCGCTTATGAAGGCGCATTAACCTACGCTGGTAATCCGGAATTATTATCGCGAACACACTTTGCACGATTTTTAGTGGAAAAAAATATATGTCGTTCAACCGATGATGTATTTAAAAATTATCTGATTGAGGGTAAGCCTGGTTATATCGGTCATGTCTGGGCAAGCCTCAAAGAGTCTGTTAATTGGATCAAGGCCGCCGGAGGAGTAGCGATCATTGCCCACCCGGGGAGGTATCGATTAACTGATCTACAAAAACATGAGTTATTTATCGCCTTCAAAGACGCTGGTGGACTTGGCATTGAAGTCATTACTGGAAGTCACACACCACATCAATATGAGGAATATGCAAAAATTGCACTTCAATATGGATTTTATGCATCTCGCGGGTCTGATTTTCATGATCCAGCAGAGAGTTATATTGATTTAGGCAAATTACCGCATTTACCACCTTCACTTCAACCGGTTTGGTCACTACTTTAAGCTCATCACATTATGTATTCTGAACGCGTATTATCTGGCATGCGCCCAACGGGTGCGTTGCATTTAGGTCACTATCATGGGGTATTAAAAAATTGGATTCGGTTGCAATCTGAATATCCCTGTTTTTTCTTTGTTGCCGATTGGCACGCCCTCACGACACATTACGAATCACCAGAGGTTATTCAAAACTCAGTTTGGGAAATGGTGATTGATTGGTTAGCCGCGGGTGTTGACCCGACACAATCGACATTATTTATTCAGAGCAAAGTACCCGAGCATGCAGAATTGTTTTTATTGTTATCTATGGGGACACCTTTGGGATGGTTGGAGCGTGTTCCTACCTATAAAGATCAAATTGAAAAGTTACGCGAAAAAGATCTTCAGACGTATGGATTTTTAGGCTATCCCCTGTTACAGGCTGCTGATATTCTCATTTATCGTGCGCAGCACGTACCGGTGGGTGAGGACCAAATACCCCACGTAGAAATGACTCGAGAAGTAGCCAGACGCTTTAATTATTTATATGGACGTGAAGCTGGTTTTGAGGAAAAAGCTATTGAAGCAGCAAAGAAATTAGGTGGCAAAAGAACCAAATTATATCTAGAGGCCCGCATAGCTTTTCAAGAGCGGGGTGATGAAGAAGCCCTTGAGCAAGCACAAGCGATTTTGCATGAAGCGCAAAGTTTATCGATGGGTGATCGGGAACGATTATTTGGTTATCTTGAAGGTGCAAGAAAAATCATTCTCCTTGAGCCTCAGGCCTTATTAACTCAGGCATCCAAAATGCCAGGATTAGATGGGCAAAAAATGTCTAAATCGTATGGTAATACGATTTCATTGCGCGAAGATGCACAGTCTATTTCTAAAAAAATAAAAACGATGCCAACAGACCCTGCGCGCGTTCGGCGAACTGATGTTGGAGATCCTAAAAACTGCCCAGTTTGGGAATTGCACGTGGTGTATTCCGATCAGACGACTCAAGATTGGGTTCGGCAAGGATGTACTACAGCTGGTATTGGTTGTCTTGAATGTAAAGAACCATTGATACAAAGTATTTTGAAAGAGCAACAACCCATGCTGGAGAGGGCTCAAAAATATTTGGATGACCCTAGCTTATTAAGAGCATTAATTGCTGACGGTTGCGACAAAGCCCGCAAAACTGCTCAGGAAACTATGCGTGATGTTCGTGAGGCAATGGGGCTTGATTACTCATAATTTTTCTTCCGTTTCACCCTGGGTGGCCCACTTTGCGGGGCAGATTCCCTTAAATAGTGAATCTAAACGAGTTTTGGATTACGCATGTGGGAGTGGTCGACATACTATCTATTTGGCAGAGCTTGGACATCAAGTATTAGCAGTTGATCTTCATTTGCCAAATTTACAAAACATGAAGCATTGTCAACCGAATTCTATTGAGTTATGTTGTATGGACTTGGAGATGGAGAAGTTTGCTTTTGATCCGCAGTTGGAAAAGTTTTCAGGATTAGTTATAACTAACTATTTATACCGCCCTCATTTAGACAAAATTTTGGATTTGCTTGATGAGGGGGGAGTGCTGATTTATGAGACATTCGCGATCGGTAATGAAGCATTTGGAAAACCTTCAAATCCTAATTTTTTATTACGAGAAAATGAGCTTTTAGAGGTGGTTTTAGCCAAACAATCATTTCATATTAACGCTTTTGAAAGTGGCTATGTGGAAGATCCGAAGCCAGCCATGATTCAACGAATTTGTGCAGTAAGAACCTAAGATTGGGCTACAATTCTATGATGAACATGAAATCTCTATATCCTCAGTTACCTATTCTAGGAAGTATCGTGGCCATTGTGTCTCCGATGCAAGAAGATGGAGCATTAGACTTTGATGCATTGCGGAATTTGTTGGATTGGCATGTGAAGCAAGGAACCCATGGTGTTGTTATTGTTGGGACATCTGGGGAGTCTCCAACTGTCAATGTTGAAGAGCATTGTGAACTAATTCGTGTTGCAGTTAAACACATTCATGGCAGGATACCGGTCATTGCTGGAACAGGCGGAAATTCAACTCGAGAAGCAGTTGAACTAACAGAGTTTGCTAAGCAGGTTGGGGCAGATGCCAGCTTACAAGTAGTGCCTTATTACAATAAGCCAACCCAAGATGGTATTTATGCGCACTTTAAAACCATTGCTGAAAAAATTGATTTACCGGTCATTTTGTATAACGTGCCAGGTAGAACAGTTGCGGATATGAGTAATACGACTATTCTGCGCCTTGCCCAAGTTCCAGGCATTAATGGTTTAAAAGATGCAACTGGTAATTTAGAGCGAGCCAGCACATTGATTGCGGGCTTAAAAGAACAAAAAAGCCATCATTTTGCAGTGTATTCTGGAGATGATTTAACTGCCATTTTCTTAATGTTGATGGGTGGACACGGCAATATATCAGTTACAGCAAACGTAGCCCCACAGATGATGTCATCTTTGTGCGAGGCAGCGGTTACTGGCGATTTAGTCCGTGCTCGAGAATTACAATTTAAACTGTTGAAATTACATCAAATGATGTTTGTTGAGCCTAATCCAATACCGGTGAAATGGGCTTTACATGAAATGGGCGTCATTGACAAAGGTATTCGTTTACCATTGACACCATTAACAGAAAATCTTCGTCAACCATTAAAAGAAGTGTTGCGTACGACAGGTGTAATTGCTTAAAACTTATAGGAAACTATGCTGAACGAATTAAAAGTTGCAAAAGTAAATATTGTATTTATTTCAGTTTTGGGACTGTTTTTCTTGGCCTCATGTACATCGACATTGAATGGTGAGTCGATTGACTATAAATCGCAAGGTGAAAAAAAGATTCCTAGTTTAGCGATTCCACCAGATCTATCCACATCTAACCCTGAGAAGCGATATGCTGTAGCAGATGGAACTGCGACACTTTCGCAATACAACTCAGCCACATCAAAAGCCAAAAAAGAGGATTCAAAGAATACCGTTACTCCTACTCAAGCTGGGATTCGCATTGAAAAGGATGGGCAACGTCGATGGATTGTTGTGAGTAAGCCAGCAAATGAGGTATATCCTAAAATTAAATCTTTTTGGGAAGATACTGGTTTTTTATTAATCACAGACTCCCCCGCAACAGGAATTATGGAGACTGATTGGGCGGAAAATCGAGGGAAGATTCCTCAGGATATGATTCGCCGCTTTTTGGGTAAGGCATTAGATAGTATTTACTCAACTGGTGAGAGAGATAAGTTTCGTACTCGCTTGGAAAAAAACACAACTACGGAAACTGAAGTTTATGTAACACATCGTGGTGCTGAAGAAAAATTAGTTGGTAGCAATCCTACTCAAGCAGATTCAACCATGTGGACAGCACGAGCATCAGATCCCGAACTTGAAGCAGAAATGTTGGCAAGAATGATGGTATATCTGGGCACAAATTATGACAGTGCCAAATCAGAGTTAGCTAAAAATAGCACCATAGGAGTTGCACGCACATCTCGCGTAACTGAAGTTGCTGATGCTGCTCAGTTAACTATTAATCAAGGTTTCGATAAAACTTGGCGTGAAGTTGGCTTAGCCTTAGATCGATCTAACTTTACTGTTGAAGATCGAGATCGTTCGCAAGGTATTTACTTTGTTCGGTTCGTTAATACGAAAGAAGTTGATCCTAAATCATCCGGTTCATGGTTCTCTAATATGTTTAAATCTTCAAAAGAAGATGAACTTAGAAAAGCAAAACGTTATCGTGTTGTTGTGAAGGGGGATAGTGCCAAAACGATGGTGACAGCGCTTGAAGACAATGGAACTATCGTCAAAGGTGACGTTGATCAGCAAATTTTAAAAATAATAGATACGCAAGTAAGTTATTAATAACAACTTGTTTTGGAGGCAGTATCTTTCAGATCCAATAGGGAAATGCTCTCTTTTGGATTTGGGAAAAACCTAACGACGGATATGTAAACATATGAATGTCATGAAGAAGGTTGCTAATTTCTATTCAATCCTTTTTATGAGCTTGTTTATATCTGATATAACACTTGCCCAATCCCTGGCTGCATCTTCTACTCAGCCGATACGTTTATTGGTTGGGTCAGTTCCAGGAGCCTCAAGCGACACATATGCCAGAATTATTTCTGAGCCTCTAGGAAAAATATTAGGACAAACTGTTTTGATTGAAAACAAATCAGGAGCCAGTGGCATTATTGCAACTGGAAGTATGATGAGTTCTCCACCTGATGGGCACACATTACAGTTAATTTATACCCCACACACCTTAAGTCCCTATTTATTTAAAAAATTAAGTTACGATCCCATTAAAGACGTTACCGGTATTACGATGATTGTGACTTCACCATTAGTGCTTGTGGTGGGTGGTAACTCCCCGATTAAATCGTATAAAGAATTAATCGAACTTGGTAAAATAAGACCCTTGAACTATGGTTCAGCAGGCATCGGCAGTGGTGGTCATTTATCTGGAGAAATGTTACGTATAGATACTGGACTTAAATTAACGCATGTGCCTTATCGAGGTGCTGCGCCAGCGGCGACTGCTGTCGCAGCAGGTGATGTTGATTTTGCCTTTGTGGCACAAATAACAGCAAAAGAACTAACCAGTGTAAATAAATTACGTATATTAGGTGTCACTGGTAAAGTTCGTTCCCCAGCTTTATCTCAAGTTCCAACCATGCAAGAATTGGGTTTAAAGGATTTTGAATTTGTGAATTGGTTTGGTTTAATTGCTGCAGCCAAAACCCCTCCAGAGACAGTTAAAAAGATTCATCAGGCGATGCAAGAAGTTCTCAAGCAAGCAGATATTAAATCTCGTCTAACGGCGGATGGGTCGGATATTATTGGTAATCAACCTGAGCAATTTACACAATTTTTAGTATCAGATGCAAAGCGTTGGGGACCTTTGGTTAGCCAAATGGGACTGAAGGGGGAATAAAATGCTTAGCAATCCATTAAAAGATGTACAGCAAAAAGGCCCATTAGATGGCGTCGTTATAGTTGATTTATCTTCCGTTGTAGTTGGCCCAGTATGTTCTCTAACCCTAGCGGATCATGGTGCAGAAGTCATTAAAATTGAATCTCCTGACGGCGATTTAATGCGGCAACTTGGAGGTGGTGGAAGAAATCCAGGCATGACCGGTAAGTTTATGAACTTTAATCGTAATAAAAAATCAATTTGCATTGATTTAAAAAACGCTAAAGGCCAGGAGATTCTGATTCAATTATTAAAAAAAGCAGATGTCTTTGTGACCAATATGCGTCCTGGAGCATTACAAAAACTGGGTTTGGATTGGCCGAATTTGCAAGCGCATAACCCCCAATTAATTTATTGCCAGATGTTAGCATTTGGTCGAGGGGGCGCTTACTTTAATCGACCAGCTTATGACACCGTGATTCAATCATCGGCAGGCTTTGCTGCAACCTTTGAAAAATCTGCAGGTGAACCTCGATTTGTTCCGATGGTTGTAACGGATCATATTACTGGCCTAGTAAGTGCGCAAGCGATTGGTTTTGCGTTATATCGCCGGACTCAAGTAGGACGTGGTGAGCTTCTTGAAATCCCCATGTTTGAAACCGCTGCAGCATTTGTTTTAAGAGAGCATATGGGGAATATGACATTTGAGCCACCGTTAGGGCCAATTGGAGATGCTCGGGTACTAGATAAAAATAATCGACCAGCCAAAACAGCCGATGGATATATATCGATTTCACCTAACACTGATGCACAGGCATTTGCTTTTTTCGATGCGATTGGACAACCAGAATTAAAAGATGACCCACGTTTTTGTAGCGTTGCTATTCGAACTAAAAACAGTGAAGCTTATTATCAACTTCGCTCGAATTCACTTGGTGGAAAAACGTCAGCAGAGTGGATCGATATTTTTGAGAAGTCAGACATACCTTGTATGCGATATAACTCATTAGAGGATTTATTGAAAGATCCCCATTTACAGGATGTGGGATTTTTACAGGAAATCGAACATCCTAGCGAAGGTAAGATTCAGCAAATAGGCTTAACCAATCTGTTCTCGGGAGGCATGCGTCAGGATTTTTTACCAGCGCCACAACTAGGTGAAAACACAACCGAAGTGATGCAACAATTTGGCTTTAGTATGACTGAAATTAAAGAAGCAATTGCCGCACAAGCGGTGAAACAAGACGTACGGAAAGGTAATGCAACATGAGTGAACTGCAAGAAGAAATAGATGATTTAATCATTGAACATGAGGAATTTATTAGAATTCTTACAATCAATCGTCCACACCGTCGTAATGCATTATCCGAAGCTCTTAAGATGAAGATGATTAATGCCATATTAGACGCCGAGGAAGATCCTAAAGTTCGGGTATTGGTTATTACTGGAACAGGTGAAGATGCCTTTTGCGCAGGTGCAGACCTAAAAAATATTCACCACAATGATCAAGCGGGAATCAAATTTCGCACACCCATGAATCGTGTTGAGCGTAATATTTTTGAACTTGTCTATGAAACCAAAAAACCGGTAATTGCTGCCATCAACGGTAGCGCAGTTGCAGGTGGTTTTGAACTAGCATTAGCATGTAATTTAAGAGTGACCCATGACGCTGCCATGTTTGGGTTGCCGGAAACAAAAATAGGAATGGGTGCAAATTTTGGGTCGGTGCTCTTGCCCCGTATGATTGGAATTACCCACGCTTTAGAAATGTTACTAACTGGCGAGTATATTACTGCAGCTAAAGCAAACGATTTGGGGTTGATCAACCGTTTGGTTCCCAAAGAACAGGTTGTATCCACAGCAATCGAGATTGCTCGAGTGATTTCAAGTAATGCCCCTATTTCAGTACGCCGCGTCAAAGCAGTCGCACTCCAAGGTTTTGATATGCCCGTTGCAGCAGCACTGCGTCAGGACCCGGGTTTAAACCCCTATTTAAGTGAAGATCGCCAAGAGGGGATCTCTGCTAGATTGGAAAAACGTCAACCTGTTTGGAAAAATTGTTAAGGAAGAGTGAGTATGCAGAACTATCCTAAGGTATTAATCACAGATGAAACACTGCGCGATGGCTTACAAATCGAACGTGAGGGCGTGACTGTCGATGAAAAATTAGAGTTGTTACAAATGATGGTGGATGCTGGATTAAACCGCATGGTGGTCGGCGCATTTGTAAATCCCAAATGGAGTCCACAAATGGCGGATTCCTTGGAGGTGGTTAAACGTTTAAAAGAAACTCCAGGAGTTTCCTTTTTTGTCTTGGCATTAAATGAGCGAGGACGGTTAGAGCGTTTGGAGTATGTGCCGCCCCTCACCATTGATCAGATCCATGCAACGCATTTGCATGCCTGTCCGATATTTATTCAAAGAAATACCAATCGAACACTCGAAGAACAAGAGCAACAATGGCAGGCGCCAATTGCAAGAAGTAAAGCGGAGGGCTTGCAAGAAGGGGCAATTGGGTTGAGTGCAGGATGGGGATCTAATTTTTCTGGAGAGTTTACGCATGAGATGCGTATGCAGTTGCTCCAGAAGCAATATGATGCATGGCAAAAGCAAGGTATTCAAGTGACGCGAGTTGATATGGCTGATCCAATGGCGTGGAATACCCCAACCGCGGTCGCAAAAGATGTAACAGTAATTACCGAATTATTTCCGAGCATTACAGATTTTCGCCTGCATTTGCATAACGCCAGAGGTTTGGCAATGATCTCTATGTATGAGGCGATCAAATGTTTAGACCATCGCCATACTTTGATTGCGGATACCTCGATTGGTGGTATTGGCGGCTGCCCGTATTGCGGCAATGGGCAGGCTACTGGCATGATTCCTACAGAGGATTTTGTCCATTTATTAGATACTTTAGGGATACCCACAGGGATTTCTGTTGATGGCTTAATTGAAGTCTCTGCAAGACTATCCCAGATTTTAGGACGTCCATTGCACTCTCAAGTCGCTCTGAATGGGGGATTACCGAATGGCGAGAAGATTTATAGTGAAGATGTACCTGCGGTGTTTACCTTTAAGGAGGCGCAGCATTTTCGTTTAGGTCCCTCGGTTTACGAGGGTAATGCACGACCGTGGTTAAAGAAGTTACAAAAAACAGCGTCAGACTAAAGTCAGGAAATTGGATGAAAAAATATGCAGCTTATCTAGCGTGGTTATTGATTGCAATGATCCCGAGTTGGAGTTTTGCACAAACGGACTATCCGCAAAAGCCAATTCGACTCATTGTGCCATTCCCTCCGGGCGGGTCAACTGATATTTTTTCAAGAATGTTAGGTGAAAAATTAACATTGATTTGGAAACAGCCAGTGATTATTGAAAACAAGGCTGGAGCGAGTGGACAAATCGCTGTCAATGAGGTGCTCAAAGCTCCTGCCGATGGTTACACCATTTTTATGGGGCATATAGGTACTTTGGCGGTTAATCCATCCTTGTTTAAAAATCTGTCCTACGATCCCATCAAAGACTTTACGCCTATCAGTCGCATTGCCTTAGTGCCCAATATTTTCGTTGTTAATCCCAATCAGCCATTTAAAACCATACAAGAGTTAATTACTTTCGCTAAAGCCAATCCAGGCAAACTTACCTATAGCTCAGGTGGCAGTGGCGGTGCAGCGCATATTGCTATGGAATATTTTAAGTTGATAACTAAAACGGATATTTTGCATATTCCTTACAAAGGGACTGCGCCGGCAGTCATGGATTTATTAGGCGGACAAGTCAATATGACCATGACTGGTGCACCCCCATTAATGCAACATATCATGGCGAAGAAGGTTGTGCCTTTAGGAGTATCTAGCTTAAAACGTATTGACGTATTGCCACAAGTAGCAACTTTATCCGAATCAGGAGTTCCAGAGTTAAAAGGGTTTGATGCTACACAGTGGTATGGGGTTGTTGTGAAAGCAGGTACGCCGCGTGAGATCATTGATAAGCTCAATCAGGGTACGAGAATGGCGTTTGATACGATGGAAGCGAAAGAGAAGCTCCGTAATGAAGGGGCAATTGTTCAAGTAGATACACCTGAAGAGTTCCGCAGCTTTATTAAGTCTGAAACCGTGCGTTGGGGTAGGGTGGTAAGAGAGGCACATATTACCCCGAATTAATCGCACACCAAAACCATGACAAATAAAAAAGCCGCTCAATATGAGCGGCTTTTCATTAACAGTAAGAATTACTTCTTAGCCGCATCAGCAGGAGCAGCATCTTTAGCCGCATCAGCAGCAGGTGCAGCAGGAGCTGCATCTTTAGCTGCATCAACAGCAGCAGGAGCTTCTTGTTTTGCTGGTTCAGCAGCAGGAGCAGCAGGAGCTGCAGGAGCTGCAGTTTCAGTTTTGCTACATGCAGCAACAGCCATAGCTAATAAAGCAGCTAATAATAGTGACTTCTTCATGTTTAATATCCTTTTAATTAATTGAATCAACTTAACAACAATTTTTTGTAATTGGAGTTGGACCATATTTACATCCAAACTTATTATATCTAAAATTGATGAAATGTCTCAGAGTTTTCCCTAATTAGTTATATTCCCCTAATTCGAACCAGCCATTGGTATAACCCTCATAAATATGTTCAAACATGGAAGGATAGGCCAAGAATCGACGGCATTGTTTTGGCAAGAAGCCTCGTTGATGTGCAAATAGGAGCCAGTATTCGTAAGCCTCTGATTTGTTATCAATAAAAGTCAGGATCGCACCATTACAAAACAGGTAATCCCCACTAATATTTAAACGCGTTTGTGGGTTGACATGCAAACCTTTTAGGACGCATGCCGACCTGAACTCTTTCTCAGAAAGGAGGTCGATTGGTGGCGAAAAAACAACTTGAGGTTTAGGTTCTGAGAGAATTTCACCTAAAGCGAATTCGAGCAACTCCTCCAAATTTTTGCCGTGCCAAGGAAGTTCATTAAAGCGATTTTTGAGAGACTGGGTTAAATGTGATGGTATTTTGGAGGGTCGATCTGTGGCGGATTGATGTGGGTCCGTCAGTATCTGTCCCAAGCTTAAATCATCTTCGAGTTGATCAGCTAAGCGCCATAAGGTTTCTTGAAGAAGTTCGCGCCAGCTGAGCGAGCGAAAGCCAACCGACCAGGTTTGTGTGCCTGGATCAAGAGCAATGCCATCATGGGCAATTTGCGGAGGTAAATACAATAAATCGCCAGGATTGAGAGTCCACTCATCACTTGGATTAAATTGTTCCAAAATCTTTAGTGGGAGGTCTTCAATAAATCCTTTTTTCGGATTCGATTGAATTTTCCAAGTACGACGACCCTCCATCTGAATCAGGAAGACATCATAGGAATCTAGGTGCGGTCCAACCCCTCCGCCAGGCCCTGCAATGCTAATCATCAAATCATCTAAACGGTAATCAGGAATAAACCGAAACCAAGACAATACCTGCGCAGCAGCAGGATGCCAACTTTCCATCCCCTGAATCAGCAAGGTCCAGTCTTTTTGATTGATTTTAGGAATCGAGCGCACAGTGTGAGGACCATGCTCCATCGTCCAAGGATTTCTTTTGACTAGTCTTGACTCAACTAAATCGTAGCTGGCAAGCTCATATAATTCTTTACTAGAGATCGGGCTAATCAACTCAGGGTTTTGTGAAAATGCCGGAATAGCGCCACGCACTAGTAAAGGTTTTTTTTGCCAATAATTACGCATGAACTCAGCGGGACTCATTTGTCCTAACAAGGCCCAAGGATCTTTGAGTGGAAGTGGGAATGGTGGAGTTGGGGGGGTGTAATGAGGTTTCAAGTAGAATATCTTTAATGAAGATTGAAAAAAATACAGTTGTTTCTCTAATATACCGTTTATCAGACGCTCAAGGTAATTTAATTGAAGAGTCAGCAGATCCCATGATTTATTTACATGGTGGATACGCCGGTACTTTTCCTAAAATTGAAGAGCTCCTCGAGGGTCAAGAAATTGGTTTTGAGACCAATGTGCAACTTGAACCTCATGATGCTTTTGGAGATTATGACGCGGAATTGTTAAGAATTGAACAGCGTGATCGCTTTCCTGAGCCATTAGAAATCGGCATGCAGTTTGAAGGTGTTCCGAGCCCTAATGATGAGGAAGACGGGGCGGAGTTTATCGCTGCGGATGATGAAGATGAGCAGACACTTATTTATACCATTACCGATTTGGCTGAAGATCGCGTCATCTTAGACGCCAACCATCCGCTAGCTGGTATGGCACTCCGCTTTTGGATTCAGGTAACTGAAATCAGGTTAGCATCAAGTGAAGAGGTTGAAAACGGCCTTGCCGAAGATGCCATGGGATTGATGATTGGTGATCAAGATGATGACACTGATTACGACAATTTGGATGATCTAATTAGTAATAGCCCCAACAATCATCCGACCCTACACTGACTTAGGTTAATTTAATAGTTTCTTGAGATCGTAGAGAGCATCTAGAGCCTGCTTTGGACTTAAAGAGTCAGGGTCAAGTTCACGGATAGCAAGCTCAACAGGATGAGGTTCGAAAGCAACAGATTCTGTAGCAAGATCAAACTCCTCAGTTGGGTGAGCGAATAGATCATTTTGCAACTGATGACCATCATTTTGCATTTCTAGCTGCAGTAATTTTTTGCGCGCCTGCGTAATAATGGGTTTTGGTACACCAGCCAATTGCGCTACTTGCAATCCATAGCTTTGGCTAGCGTGACCAGGTTTTACTTGATGTAAAAAGATCAGTTCACGCGCCTGTTCAATCGCAGATAAATGGACATTGACACATTGTGGATAGTTAGTTGGCAGATGGGCAAGCTCTAAATAATGAGTTGCAAATAAAGTAAAGCTGCGGTTAACCTCTAACAAGTATTTGGCAATCGCCCAGGCTAGGGACAAGCCATCAAAGGTTGAAGTACCACGACCGATTTCATCCATCAGTACCAGACTGTGCTCCGTCGCGCGGTGCAAAATACCCGCTGCCTCCGTCATTTCAACCATAAAGGTGGATTTACCACTTGCTAGGTCATCTGCAGCCCCAATTCTTGTAAAAATTTGATCAATGGGACCCAACTTCGTAAGGGTGGCGGGTACAAAGCTGCCGATATGGGCCATCACTGTAATCAAAGCCACTTGCCGCATATAGGTCGATTTACCACCCATGTTCGGGCCTGTAATCATTAACATTTTCCGATTGCTTTGCAGGTAGGCATCATTGCTAGAAAATGACAGGGACTTTTTGGCTAACTGTGCTTCAACTACGGGATGACGGCCTTGCTGGATTTCGATAGTCGCTTGCTCAACCAACTCAGGACAATACCATTCATAGGTTTTAGCGCAGCTTGCAAAGCTTGCAAGAACATCGATTTTGGCAAGAGCTTTGGCAATGACCTGAATGGTCGGGATATCTTTTTGTAGCCTCTGGATGAGTTCTTCAAATAATTGTTTTTCTAGAGCAAAACTACGTTCTTTCGCTGAAAGAGCTTTATCTTCAAAAGCTTTTAATTCTGGGGTGATATAGCGTTCAGCGTTTTTGAGCGTTTGACGACGTTGATAGTCTAGAGGGACTTTATCGGTTTGACCATGAGTGACTTCGATAAAAAAGCCATGGATTTTATTAAATTCAACGCGCAGGGTATTGATGCCGGTACGTATGCGTTCACGACTTTCTAGATCTATTAAAAATTGACCCGTATCAGCAGATAAAGCCCTTAGCTCGTCTAAATCCGGATGGTAACCATCCGCAATCACACCACCTTCACGAATCACATTTGCCGGATCTTCCATGACGGCGCGATGCAATAGATCAAGGATATCCTCTTCGACCATCAGATCATTTTTTAATGCAAAAAGCAGAGGACAATTATGTTCTAGCTCTTGTAAAGTATTACGAATCTCAGGTAAAAGACTCAGGGTGTCACGTAGGCTAGAGAGATCTTTTGGGCGAACACTTTTGAGGGCAATCCGAGAAGCAATGCGCTCAATATCAGAAATTCGCTTTAACTCGGCGCGTAACTCTTGGAAAGTAAAAGGGTTGTTAAGGAACTGGGTAACCACTGCAAGGCGTTGTTTGATTTGTGCTTGAGAGCGAATCGGGTGGTGAACCCAGTGGCGCAATAGGCGACTCCCCATGGGACCTGAACAATCATCGAGTAATGAATACAGCGTCGGTTCTATTTCACCACGTAAAGTTTGGGTTAACTCTAAATTTCTTCGCGTGGCAGCATCCATGCCAATATAAAGATCATCTTGTTCAATTTGGCAGGACTGGAGATGTGGAACTTTTCCTGACCAACCCAAACCTTGCGTATAAGCGGCAAACGACAAGAGAACGCCGACTGCTTGCAACGCGAGTTCCATTGGCTGATTTTCATCAATCCCAATGACTGATAGATCCGGTACCCCAAGCGTATCTTTTAAGCGCGCAGTACCATCTTTGGTTTGCCAAACCCAGGAGGGTACTTGATCTGTATTTGGAGCTTTTAAATAAGTAATATCTTGCAGAATTTCTTGTAAGGCTAGACCATGTTCCGGCAGACACAACCACTCTTGCGGCAAAATACGTGCAAGATATTGAGGAAGATCATTTCGTAGAAATTGTGCCATGCGCAATTCACCACTAGCCATCACCAACCAAGCAATACCGATTTCTTGTTGATGCATGGTTAAGGTGAGAAGGGTACTATCTTGCCGCTCCGATAACAGTGCTTTATCCGTCACAGTTCCCGGAGTTAAAATTCGCATGACCTTTCGTTCGACCGGACCTTTGCTCGTTGCAGGGTCGCCGATTTGTTCGCAAATCGCTACACTTTGCCCGGCCTGAATTAGTTTGGCAAGATATTGTTCAGCAGAGTGATAGGGGACACCTGCCATCTTGATGGGAGAGCCATTGGATTGTCCTCGTTGGGTGAGCGTAATATCAAGAATCTTCGCAGCGATTTGGGCATCTTCAAAAAAGAGCTCATAAAAATCACCCATTCGAAAGAACAAAAGTGCGTGTGGGTTTTCTGCTTTAATCCTCAAAAACTGCTGCATCGCAGGCGAATGACCAGCAAATGAATCTTGCATGACTTTAGTCTTTCAACCAGTTTTTTAGTTGGGTAATATCTTTAGCATGATCAGTAGACTCAGCACAATCATCGGCATTCGTGCGCAATTGTTGCTCAAGATATTTCACTTTGTTTTCTAACTCTAAAGTAATATCAATTAAACTTTTTATAGCCAGAGAGACAGGATCATCCGCTTCTGGAGTAATACCGTAGGCAGAGAAGTGTTCTTTTGCAGCGTCAGTTGCGTTGGCAGGTAATTCGGCACGAACAATACGCGCTGGAATACCCACCGCAGTTGCGTTCGCTGGCACTTCTTTTAAAACAACCGCATTGGAACCAATTCTGGCAAAGTCACCAATCGTAAAGCCACCGAGTACTTTCGCCCCAGCACTCACCACAACTCCTTGGCCAAGTGTGGGGTGGCGTTTGACCCCTTTATATAGTGAAGTTCCACCAAGAGTGACTCCTTGATAAATCGTGCAGTCATCACCAATTACGCTTGTTTCACCAATCACAACACCCAAACCATGGTCAATAAAAACACGTTTACCAATATGGGCGCCTGGATGTATTTCAATCCCATTGATGACGCGCGAGAGATGCGATAAAAAACGTGCAGGCCATTTAAGATTGGCATTCCATAACCAGTGAGAAACACGATGGACCCAAATGGCATGGAGACCTGGATAGCATGTAATGACTTCGAGACGACTTCTTGCCGCAGGATCACGCGCAATAATAGAGTCGACTGTTTCAAAAAAAAGTGATGGCATACCTATAGTTTAATTCTTTTATTTTTAGTTAGTAACATTTGCTTTGCTACCCCTCTGAGCAGAAGTACTTCCTCCGTTTGCAGGCCTGCACGATCAAAAAGAGCACGAAGTCGATCAATTAATTTTTTGGGGTGCTTGGGATCTAAAAACTCGATAGCTTCCAGTCCCTCAGATAGGTGATCCATCAAAGCATTGATCGATTCAATACTGGCAGGGCTAGGCGTTTCGTGATTCTGCATGGTTGCAGGTTCAAGGTGCAATGCTTGGCGCATTTCATACGCACAAATCATCACCGCTTGAGCTAGGTTTAAGGATGGGTAGTCCGGGTTTGCATCAATCCATACACGATGAGAGCAATAATTAAAGTCTTCATTACGCAGACCAGTGCGTTCAGTACCAAACAAAAAAGCGCAGGAAGTTTTTTGGGATAGCGCTTGCTGGGCTAGAGCGCAGGCTTCTTGAATCGAAATTGCTGGAGGACCAAATTCGCGATCACGTGAAGTCAGGCCAAACACGTAAGAAAACGCTCCACAAGCCGATGCTAAATCCGACATTACCTGAGTGTTGTCTAAAACATCTACTGCGCCACTGGCTAAGGCAATTGCCTCGGGAGCTTTTGGTATATCGAAAGATTTAGGGTTGACTAGGCATAATTGATCAAAACCCATAGTTTTGATGGCTCTGGCGGCTGAGCCAACATTTCCGGCATGACTCGTTTCATGCAAAATCCAAGTGATGCCCATGATGATTCGCTTTCTTTACTTAAATTGGTTAAAATACACATCTTTGTTAAGTATGACTTAACTTGCTCTTTATCAACTTGTGTTCTTCTTTGTTTTGTATTCTACTTTTAAGAGAAATTCTTATGCATCCGATGATGAATGTCGCTGTAAAAGCGGCGCGCAGTGCAGGTAATATTATTAATCGCGCCTCCCTTAATTTGGAGCGTTTACAGGTCGCTAGAAAGCAACAAAACGATTTTGTAACCGAAGTTGATCAAGCTGCAGAATACGCTGTCATAGAGATTTTAAAAGAAGCCTATCCCACCCACCATTTTTATGCAGAAGAAAGTGGTTATTTAACTGCTGCAGGAGAAAGTCTTGGAGCATTATCTTGGGATCAAGCGGTCGCATTTCAGCGGCCTGAAGAAGACCACTTCATGTGGGTGATTGACCCCATTGATGGCACTACAAACTTTATTCACGGATTTCCCCAATTTGCAGTATCGATTGCCTTATTTGTGAATGGTGTTGTCCAGCAAGCGGTGATCTATGATCCTACGCGTGATGAACTATTTACCGCCACCAAAGGTGCTGGCGCATATTTAAACCATCGTCGTTTGCGCGTTGCGCAGCAATTACGTTTAGCCGATTGCTTAATAGGCACTGGCTTTCCATACCGTAACGATCAAAATTTAGATCATTATGTCTCCCTTTTTAAAAAGATGACGAGAAGTTGTGCTGGTTTGCGTCGTCCTGGCGCTGCTTCTTTGGATCTAGCGTATGTTGCAGCAGGGCGTCTAGATGGTTTTTTTGAAGGAGATTTAAAACCTTGGGATATGGCAGCAGGGATTCTGTTGATTCAAGAATCCGGTGGTTTAGTTGGTCAATACGATGGAGAGGAAGGTTATTTTTCTTCTGGACAAATTATGGCCGCCAATCCAAAGATTTTTGCGCAAATGGCCACTTTATTATCGAAGGCTTGACGCATTGACTAAATCAATAGCCTTAATTCCAGAAGAGTTAATGAGTAAGGCATTGGCTCGCGGTTTCATCTCTGGGTGATCTAAATCCCAGTCTGAGAGGACCCAGCGTGTCCAAGATTGATTACCTAATTGCTCTTGTTGCTCGCCTGGACGATGCGTATGGCCATGAATCAAACGTGAACAGTGATAGTTCTCAATTACTTTAGCGCAGGCCTCCAAGGTGACATTCCCTTTGATGTTTGCGGTCATAGGGTCAAAGTATTCACGCCGTTGATATTTAATGGCGGCACGCGTGCGAAGCCGATCACCAAGTTTTTGGCGCAGCTTGGGAGGGATCAACATAAACAGATATTGAAAAAAAGGTATGCGAGTAAAGCTTCGAAATAATTGATAAGCAGGATCTGCAGTACAAAGCATATCCCCATGGGAAAGAAGCCAAGATTGTTGCCCAATAGTGACCACACTAGGGTCAGGTAAAACGGTCCACGAAGCGATTTTTTGGAAATCTTTACCCAACATAAAATCACGATTTCCCGCAATAAAAAACACTTGTACGCCGACAGCACTTAGTGCCTGAATTTCTTTAGCGATGCCTTTATTGAAGGGGGTTTGCAAGTGAGCATCATCACCCACCCAAAACTCAAATAAGTCTCCAATAATAAAAACTGCCTGAACTTGCCTGGCTTCATTTTTACAAAAATCGATAAAACGATTTGCTGTATAAGGATATGCAGCCGTAAGGTGCATATCAGAAATAATCAGCGCATGATCAAATTCAGGCATATTACGAATTAAAGGGCAACAGCCTCAAGAACGATGACATCATCCTTTGGTACATCTTGATGAAATCCAGCGCTTCCCGTTGGCAATTTACGGATCGTATCAACAATATCCATTCCTTCAGTGACCATACCAAAGACCGCATAGCCCCATCCTTGAGGTGTTGGTGAGCTATGATTTAAAAAATCATTATCTACGACATTAATAAAAAACTGTGAAGAAGCTGAGTGAGGATCACTCGTACGAGCCATAGCGACGCTACCACGAACATTTTTTAAACCATTCGTAGCTTCGTTTTCGATATTTGCACGTGTTTCTTTTTGTTTCATACCTATTTCCATGCCACCACCTTGTACCATGAAATTACTAATGACACGATGGAAAATCGTACCGTTGTAGTGACCAGAATTTACATATTCTAGAAAGTTGGCACTTGAAAGTGGGGCGAGTTCCTCATTGAGTTCAATGATGAAATCGCCATGGTTGGTTTTGAATTGCACACGTGACATATTTTTCCTTTAAGGTTTAAAAAATGGTTATTGAGAAGTAATTGCTTCAGCCAATTTTCTTTTTTTATCAGCTTCAGTCATTCGACGATTTTTCTTAAAAGCCTGATCGTAATAACTGGCAGCTATAAGAGTATAAATGTCTCCCAAGTTTTGCAAGCCAATTGCATAATTCGGCGAGAGTTTGATGCACATCTCAAGATTGTCTCTAGCCATATCGAGCTTGCCAGCGCGCGCATAAAGAACAGCGAGATTGTTATATGGCTCAGGAATTTCAGGATACTTATCGATAAAGGTGAGAAGGGCTTGGCGCGCACTTTCTAGCTGACCCTGTTCAATCAAAATTCGTGTCCGAACAAATAATATTTGTATATTTCGAGGACTTTTTTTCGACTCAACATCGATTACTTTGAGGGCCTCATCCCATTTTTTGTCCTTAATGAGTCGTGTAATATTGGCTGGAACCCCGTTTTTAGAACTTGTATCTGTTGGGGCATTTTGCAAAGCGACAAAAGGCGTGGCTAAAGTAGGTGTATTTTGAGTAGTTTGAAGACCCGTATTATTGGAAGTCATTGAGGTGGAGGTGCCAAGTGGTGAGTACACCCCTAAATTACCTGGATTTTTGGTGGCTTCTTCCAGCGTGCTTGGCACATGATGATCGAGATTCGATTCTTTTGCCGCAGATATTTGCTCTTTTTGATCTTTCGGCGTTGCTGGATTCATCGAACTACACGCATAGAGTAAGGGTAGACTCAAGAGAATCACGAATTTTTTCCAAGAGAATGAAAAGTGATGATGATTGATCATGAACTTGAAACTCAAAGGTTCTTGTTGCGGCATTTTTAATTTCTCAATGTTGAAATGATATTTTATGGCACTATTGACTATACTTGCGAGTTAGAACAATTGAACGAGCTTATTTTGCGTTTTCATTACTTTAAATCCTATGCTTCAGATATATAACACCTTACATCGTCAAAAAGAAGTATTTCAGCCCATCCAAGCAAACAAAGTATCTGTTTACGTTTGTGGTATGACCGTCTATGACCAGTGTCACGTTGGTCATGCCCGAGTCATGATTGTATTTGATATGGTGGTGAGATGGTTAAGAGCGAGTGGTTATGAAGTCACTTATGTCCGAAATATTACCGATATTGATGACAAGATCATCAAGCGTGCAGTCGAAAATCATGAATCGATTGCAACCCTCACCCAGCGCTTTATAGATGCGATGCATGAAGATGGAGATGCCTTAGGCGTATTGCGACCTGATCATGAACCGCGCGCCACACATTTCATTCAGCAAATGCAACAGATGATCTCAGGTCTCATTGAAAAAGAACTCGCATATCAGGCGGATTCGGGAGATGTGATGTATTCGGTGAGGGATTTTCCACCATACGGCCAATTATCCGGTAAAACTGTGGATGATTTAGAAGAGGGCAATCGCGTCATTATTGCCGGAGATAAAAAAGATCCACTCGATTTTGTTCTGTGGAAAAGTGCTAAAGAAGATGAGCCCGCAGATACACGTTGGGCATCCAAGTGGGGAGAGGGTCGTCCAGGTTGGCATATTGAATGTTCTGCGATGGCTTGTGATATGTTGGGTTATCACTTTGATATTCATGGCGGAGGTGCAGATCTTCAGTTCCCTCATCATGAAAACGAAATTGCACAGAGTGAAGGCCTCTATCGGACGTTTACAGAGGATGGTCAAAGTACTGATTCTCGTTTTGTGAACTACTGGATGCATAACGGCCATGTGCGCGTTAATAATGAAAAAATGTCTAAATCACTCGGTAACTTCTTTGTGATTCGAGATGTGCTTGCGCAGTACGACCCAGAAGTGGTTCGTTTTTTTATTCTCCGGGCACACTACCGCAGTCCAGTAAACTACAGTGATGCAACCTTAGATGAGGCAGCGCAAGGGCTTGAGCGCTTATATACTGCTTTAAAAGATCATGATTTGAGTCAAACTACGTCCTTAATCGATACTTGGGTAGAACAGTTTCATGCAGCGATGAATGATGATTTCAATACCCCTGAAGCGATTGCAGTGTTGTTTGGATTATCTACTGAAGCGAATAAAGCGCGGCAACAAAATGAGATGGACTTGTATCAATCCCTTGCACATACATTGAAGTATGTCGCTGGATATTTAGGACTTTTACAAAGAACTACCCAAGCCTATCTCCAAAGTGGGCAATTGCAATTGAATGAGTTAGAAATTGAGGCACTCATTGATCAGCGCGCTAATGCTAAGAAAAATAAAGATTTTGCAAAGTCAGATGCCATCCGTCAGGACTTGCTGACAAAAGGAATTGTGCTGGAAGATCAGCCGCAAGGTAAAACCACTTGGCGTAAAAATTAAAGAGAGTGATTGATGATGCCGGACATGGAGTCAATAGAAGAATATTGGGACGATGCCTGTCATCATCTTATATCCCAAGACCGCATTTTAAAAAAGATCATTCCAAAGTATCGTGATGCTGGCGTAGTTTCGCGGGGAGATGCATTTTTAACTTTAGCTAGGTCGATTATTGGGCAGCAGATATCTGTGGCAGCGGCGCAAGCCGTTTGGAATCGGTTTGAGTTGACGATGCCTAAAGTTTCACCCAAACATGTTTTACTTGGTGAGCCAGAAGTATTTCGTGGAGCAGGTTTATCATATCGAAAAATAGAGTATGTCAAAGATTTGGCAGACCATTTTCAGAATCATGGTTTAGCCAAGACCAAATGGCACACCTTAGATGATGAGCAAATTATTCAAAAATTAACCTCGATTCGGGGGATTGGTCGCTGGACAGCAGAGATGTTTTTAATCTTCAATTTAAAACGACCTGATATATTACCGCTCGATGATATTGGTTTGTTAAGGGCTATTTCGATCAATTATTTCAGTGGTGAGAAAGTCACGCGTGCAGAAGCAAGAGAAGTTGCCGCTAATTGGGCGCCGTATCGAACTGTTGCGACTTGGTATTTATGGCGCAGTATTGACCCTATTCCGGTCGATTATTAGTTCAAAAAATCATATAAAGCGTTATTTGAGATGTAAAATAGACTCATGAAAACTACTTTCCTAGATTTTGAGCAACCGATTGCAGAGTTAGAAAATAAAATCGAAGAATTACGATTTGTTCAAGATGAATCTGCGGTGGATATTTCAGATGAAATTAGTCGACTTGCTGAAAAAAGTCAGCAACTGACGAAAGATATTTATACCCGAGTCACGCCTTGGCAGGTTTCACAAATTGCGCGTCATCCGCAGCGCCCTTATACCTTAGACTACCTTAGTCAGATTTTTACCGACTTCCATGAATTGCATGGGGATCGCTCTTTTGGAGATGATCTCTCGATTATTGGGGGTTTAGCCAGATTTAATGGTACCTCGTGTATGGTCATTGGTCATCAAAAGGGGCGAGATACTAAAGAGCGCGCGATGCGTAATTTTGGGATGAGTCGTCCTGAAGGTTACCGCAAAGCGATGCGCTTGATGCGCCTGGCAGAAAAGTTTGAAATCCCCGTATTTACCTTTGTAGATACCCCTGGAGCATTTCCCGGAATTGATGCTGAAGAGCGGAATCAATCCGAAGCGATTGGACATAATTTATATACCCAAGCAGAGCTGAAAGTGCCGATTATTTCTACCATCATTGGTGAAGGTGGTTCTGGCGGTGCGTTAGCGATTGCAATGGGTGATATGGTGCTCATGCTGCAATTTGCGACTTACTCGGTTATTTCACCAGAAGGATGCGCTTCTATTTTGTGGAAAACTGCAGAGATGGCACCAGAAGCTGCGGAGCAATTAGGGCTTACCGCACATCGTCTCAAAGGGCTTGGTTTGATTGACAAGATTGTGAATGAACCCGTAGGAGGAGCACATCGTGATTATGAAGGGATGTGCACAAGTCTCAAGAGGGCACTGGCAGATTCCTTACGTCAATTTTCTGGAATGAGCGTCAAAGATTTACTTGAACGTCGCCATGAAAGGCTCATGAGTTATGGGAAGTTCAAAGACACATCTAGCAAATAAAATTCCAGTAGTTGATTCTGCCACGCGGATTGCTGTGGCCTTTAGTGGAGGCTTAGACTCAACTGTTTTATTACACTCGACAGTTGCCGCGTATGGTCCTGAACATGTTATCGCATTACACGTCAATCATGGCTTACAAGACATTGCAGATGACTGGGTCATGCATTGTGCGCATGTGGCTGATACCTTCGAAGTTGCTTTTGATTTTCGGTTAATTAACTGGCCTGGCGGAGTTGGTGAATTGAGTAATTTAGAGGCTCAGGCTCGTGAAGTACGCTATGACGCTTTGACCCAAATGTGTGAGCAAAACGGGGTTACCGACCTTTTACTAGGTCATCACCAAGACGATCAGGCAGAGACTGTTCTTCTGCAACTTTTACGAGGGGCAGGTTTGCCAGGCTTATCAGGTATGGCAGCCCAACGTGGCATAGAAAGAACAAATATTCGTGTATGGCGACCTTTTATTGACTTATCCCGTAAAGATTTAGAGTCTTACGCAAAAGAATACCATTTGCAATGGATTGAAGACCCCAGTAATCAGGATGATCACTTTACAAGAAACTTTCTCCGCTTACGGATCATGCCCATTCTAGAAAAAGTCCAACCTCAACTCAGAAAAAACTTAAGTCGTACCGCGTCGCATATGGCAGATGCACAGTATTTGCTTGATCAATTGGCAGACATTGATTTGAATGTCATGACTACTGAAGAAGGTTTAGATATCGTTTATTTAACGGCCCTACGTTTTGAAGATATGGCACGCGCCAATAATGCGCTGCGTCGTTGGATCTTTTTACAAGGATTAATTATGCCCAGTGAGGAACGGCTAACTGCTTGGTGGACTGATTTAGAGCGATTGAAAGATATGGCAGATCACCGATTGCAGTGGGTGCATAACGGTAAACATTTAAGAATATGGCGTCAAAAATTATCTGTCAGCGATCCTAGTATCACTCTTGGTCGCTGGGATTTTATCAAAATTGATGCTGATTCTGATGAATTAGGTTTGGCGATGGATGTCTATCAACTGGCAGTTGCAAAAGAAGCGATACAAGAAAAAGTTCGATCTGGTGGTGAAAAGATTCGCATTCACCCGAGGCAGTCCCGAAAAACCCTCAAAAAAATCTTTCAAGAGTTGAATGTTCCACCCTGGCAACGCACAGCACGGATCTTATGTTTGGATGATGAAGTATTGGCTGTTGCTGGCGTTGGCTTACATGTAGACCTACTCACCCAATATGGGCCGCGTGTAAAGCCGGTTTTTATTAAAGAGATTGCCCACTAAAGTTGAATAGACGCTTACACAAAGGTGTAAAATATACCCTTTATTCACGTTGCGTATAAAAATTACGCAAAAGTATTCATATGGCATTAATCGTACATAAATATGGTGGGACCTCGATGGGTTCTCCTGAGCGTATTAAAAATGTGGCAAAGCGCGTTGCGAAGTGGCAAAAGGCTGGTCATCAGGTCGTGGTGGTTCCATCCGCCATGTCAGGCGAAACCAATCGACTACTAGGGTTGGCTAAAGAGATTAACTCAGACCCTGATCCAAGAGAGCTTGATCAAATTGCCAGTACCGGGGAGCAGGTCAGTTCAGGCTTGTTGGCTTTAGCGCTCCAAGCCGAAGGGATTTTAGCCTTAAGTTATGCCGGCTGGCAGGTCGTGATACGTACTGACTCGGCACACACGAAAGCACGTATCCAAAGAATTGAAAAAGAAAAAGTACTCTCTGATTTATCGCAAGGTAGAGTTGTTGTGATTACTGGCTTTCAGGGAGTTGATGAACATGGCAATATCACCACGCTCGGCCGTGGTGGGTCTGATACCTCTGCAGTCGCTATTGCGGCAGCGCTCGGGGCCGAAGAGTGTTTGATCTTCACCGACGTGGATGGTGTATACACTACTGATCCTAGAGTCTGTGATGAAGCGCGTCGTTTGGACCGAATTACGTTTGAAGAAATGTTGGAGATGGCAAGTCTTGGATCTAAAGTCTTGCAAATCCGTTCGGTAGAATTTGCGGGAAAATATCGCGTTAAAACACGTGTTTTATCATCTTTGACCGACCCGATGATTCCTCTTGATCAAGAGATGTCATCTGGCACATTAATTACCTTTGAGGAAGACCATAAAATGGAAGCTGCAGTTATTTCTGGTATTGCGTTTGCCCGGGATGAGGCAAAAATTACTGTTCTTGGAGTTCCGGATAAGCCCGGTATTGCCTATCAAATTCTAGGTCCCATAGCAGATGCCAATATTGATGTGGACATGATTATTCAAAATCAATCGGTTGATGGTAAGACAGACTTTACCTTCACGGTACCAAGAACTGAGTATCAAAAAGCAACTGAGATTTTAAAAACTAAAGTGCAATCGCATATGGAGGCGAGAGAAATCTCTGGTGATCCAAAAGTATCCAAAGTATCTGTAGTGGGTGTTGGCATGCGCTCGCATGTTGGTGTTGCAAGCAAAATGTTTAGAACGCTTTCGGAAGAGGGAATTAACATTCAGATGATTTCCACTAGTGAAATCAAGATTTCTGTATTGATTGATGAAAAGTATATGGAACTTGCAGTCAGGGCATTACATAAAGCTTTTGAACTTGAACAGAAGTAAAAGTTTGTTGATAAATTAAATAAGTTGCTGATATTCCTTGGGGGTTTTTGATAAATCCGTTAGAATAGCTAACTTGTAGTTTTAGCGTTTTACGGAGACGTGGCCGAGTGGTCGAAGGCACTCCCCTGCTAAGGGAGCATCTGGCTAAACCCTGGATCGGAAGTTCGAATCTTCTCGTCTCCGCCAATATGTCAAGTAGTTATTGGCTTTTTTAGAATTCTTTGTAGTTTTGATCTGACCTAATTTTTAGTACCACTCCCAAAGAGAGAAATTTTTGATAATCTATCTCTAAAAGGAGTAAAAAATGCCTAAAGGTCAACGTATTAAACCGGAACAAATTGTGATGTTATTGCGTCAAGTCGAAGTTTTGACTGCCAATGGAAAAACACTAGCCCA